>Ga0209806_1000129_pt1 | contig 45157 bp, 43 predicted proteins | sample GraSoiAngelo_152_FD_186166 | JGI IMG/M metagenome (GOLD analysis project Ga0209806, IMG submission 186166) | Grasslands soil microbial communities from the Angelo Coastal Reserve, California, USA - 14_1009_12_30cm (SPAdes) (version 2) | ecosystem: Environmental > Terrestrial > Soil > Grasslands ... | reverse complement strand
ATGGTCATGCTGCGAGGAGCGACCGCGCGATCACGATGCGCTGTATCTCGCTCGTCCCTTCATAGATGGTCGTCGCTCGTCCGTCGCGCGCGTAGCGCTCGACGGCGTAGTCGCGCATGTAGCCGTTGCCACCAAAGATCTGCACGGCGGCGTGCGTGGCACGTTGCGCCATCTCGCTCGCGAACAGCTTCGCCATCGCGGCCTCGCGCGTGAACGGCCGACCGCGGTCGCGCAGCCACGCCGCACGGAGCGCCAGTAGGCGCGCCGCGGCCAGATCGCTCTCGGCCTTGGCGATGGAGAAACGGAGTCCTTCGAAGTCTGCGATCGGACGGCCAAACTGCCTCCGTTCCTTCGCGTACGCGCGAGCGAGTTCCAGCGAACGGCGTGCGATGCCAACGGACTGCGCAGCGATACCGATGCGCCCGCCGTCGAGCCCGGACATCGCGATCGCGAAGCCCTTGCCCACCTCGCCCAGCACCGCGTCATGCGCGACTCGCGCGTCTTCCAGGACAAGCGCGCTCGTGTCCGACGCCCGGAGCCCGAGCTTGCGCTCGGGCCGTCCGATCGACACGCCCGGAGTGTCGAGCGGCACCACGAACGCGGTGATCCCGGCACTCGTCCGCTCGGGATCGAGCTCGCCGACGCGCGCGAGCACGATCGCGAAGGGCGCGTAGCGGGCGTTGGTGATGAACTGCTTGCTCCCGTCGATCCGCCATCCGCCTTCGGTCACTCGTGCCGTTGTCCGCAGCGAGGCGGCGTCGCTCCCTGAGGTTGGCTCCGTTAAGGCGAACGCCCCAAGCCCGTTCCCGTCCATGAGCTTGGGCAGCCAGCGCCGGCGCTGCTCCGCGCTGCCGTTTCGGACGACCGATCCCGCGACGATGCCGCTGTTGACGGCGACACCGACGGCAAGCGACGGCCACGCGGCGGAGAGCTCCTCGAGCACCAGCGCAAACGCGACCGCGGAGGCGCCGAGCCCTCCGTCCGCTTCGGGGATCGTCATGCCGAGCACGCCGAGACGGCCGAGCTCCGCGATCACGTCCCGCGGAAGGGTCCCCTCCTTCTCGGCAGCGGGAATTCGCGGGATCAGGGTGCCTGACCACTCGGCCACGGCGCTGGCGAGATCGCGTTCGGTTTCGCCGATGAACGGATTCACGACGCGCGCACCTTTTTCACGGCTTCCGTGAACGCCGGCACGAACTCGAAGACGTCCGCGACGACGCCGTAATCGGCGATCTTGAAGATGTCGGCGTCCGGATCTTTGTTCACCGCGACGATCACCTTGCTCGACGTCATGCCCGCGAGGTGCTGGATGGCGCCCGAGATCCCGAGGGCGACGTACAGATCCGGCGTCACGGTCTTTCCGGTCTGCCCGACCTGCTCCTCATTCGGCCGCCATCCCGCGTCGGTCACGGCGCGTGATGCGCCAACGGCGCCACCAAGGGCGTCGGCGAGCTGCTCCACGAGGTGCCAGTTCTCGGGCCCCTTGAGGCCGCGACCCCCGGACACAACGACGCGCGCCTCGGAGAGCGAGACCCGCTTCGCCGTGGTGGCCGTCGCCGCGAGCTTCACGAACGTGAGCTTCTCCGCGGACCCATCCGCCTCGATTTTCGTGACCTCCGGTGCCGCCGCGCCCTCCTTCAGCGAAATCGCGCCGGGGCGCACCGACACGACCGCCGGGAGCCCGAGGCGCAGCTTCGCGCGGACCTTGCCCGCGTACATCGGCTTGCTGATCTCGAGCGCGTTCCCCGCCGCCCGGAGATCCGTCACGTCGGCCGCGTACGCGCGACCGAGCCGCGCCGCGAGCCGGGCACCCAGATCGCGCCCATTCAGCGTCGCACCGAGGAGGACGAGATCGGGCTTCTCGGACTCCACCCGTTGCGCGAGCGCGGACACGAACGGCAGCGGCGAGTAGCGCTCGCTGACGATCTCGACGAGCGTCGCGTCGCCAAGCTCGCGGGCTTTCGCGGCGAGCTCGAGCGTGACCCGGCGTAGCTCCGTGCCTTTGCGCTCGGCGACGACGAGGGTCTTCACAGAACCTTCGCCTCGTCGCGCAGCGCAGTCGCGAGCCGCTCCGCGATCTGCTTCGCGTCGCCGTCCCTCAGGATCTTGCCTCCGCCACGCGCGGGCGGCGGCTCCATCGAGACGACCGTCCACGTCGGCGCCGCGACATCGACACCGAGAGCGTCGAGGGGGCGCTCGGGTATGTCCTTCTTCTTCGCCTTCATGATCCCCGGGAGGGACGGGTAGCGGGGCTCCTTCTCGCTCTTGTGCACGGTCGCAAGCGCGGGAAGCGGCGCCTTCCAAACTTCGTGACCACCCTCCACCTCTCTCCAGAGCTCGACGGCGCCTTCAGCGGGAACGACCTTCGTGATCGTGGCGACGTGCGGCCAGCCGAGCAGCTCGGCGAGAGCCGGGCCGACGAAGCCCTGATCGTCATCGGACGCCTGCTTCCCGCAGAGGACAAGGTCCGGCTTCGCTTCCGCGACGACCTTTGCGAGAGCGCGCGCGACAGCGAGCGGCGCCGCGCCCTCGGCCGTAACGAGCGACGCCTCGTCGCAGCCCATCGCGAGGGCCTGTCGCAGGGCGTCGCGCGAACGCTCCGGGCCGACGGTCACGACCGCGACCACCGTCGACGGGTCCGCGTCCTTGCGCTCAAGCGCCATCTCGATCGCGTACTCGTCGTAGGGCGAGATCGACCAGGTGATGCCTTCGGTGACGACCGACGTCCCGTCCGGCGCGACCTTCACGCGCACCGTCGAGTCGGGCACCTGCTTCAGCGGAATGAGGATCTTCAAATTTCCTGCTGATCCCCCGAGTACCAGAGCGCGAACCCGACGACCGCGAAGGCGACGACGAGCATCACGAAGGTGAAGGCGATCGCGAAGATGGTCTGACCGTCGGTGAGATCCATCAGTTTTCGATCCTCCCCGCGACGAGCTCGAGGACGTCGACGGGCCGGATCTGGTCCTGCACGCCCTTTGCCCCGACGCCCTCCTCCAGCATGATCAAGCAGAACGGGCACCCGCTCGCGACCTTGGTCGCGCCGCTGTTGATCGCGAGGAGCTGCTCGATCCGGCGGTGGTTCACGCGCTGGCCGACGTTCTCCTCCATCCACATGCGGCCCCCGCCGGCGCCGCAGCAGAACCCGCGCTCGCGGTTGTGCGGCTCGATCTCGACGCGCTGGACGCCGGGGATCGCATCGAGGACGGCGCGAGGCTGGTTGTAGATGCCGTTGTGCCGCCCGAGGTAGCACGGATCGTGGTAGGCGACCGCCTCGGCCGTTCCGCGCCCCACCTTGAGCTTGCCCTCCGAGATAAGGCGGTCGACGAGCTGGAGCGCATGGATGACTTCGTAGTTCCCGCCAAGCTGCGGGTACTCGTTGGCGATTGTGTTGAAACAGTGCGGGCAGCTCGCGATGACCTTCCGCACGCCGTACTTCTTGAACGTCTGGATGTTTTGCTGCGCCTGCATCTGCCACAGGTACTCGTTGCCGATGCGTCGGGCCGGGTCGCCGTTGCAGGTCTCCTCGGAGGCGAGGATGGCGAACGAGACTCCGGCGGTGCGGAGGACCTTCACGAGAGCGCGCGCCACCTTCTGATTGCGCCGGTCGACCGACGCGGCGCACCCGACGAAATACAGGTACTCGGCGTCGGGCTTTTCGGCGAACGTCGGCACGCCCAGATCGGTTGCCCAGTCGCCGCGCGTTTCACGCGGCTCGCCCCAGGGGTTGCCGGCACGCTCGATGTTCGTCATCGCGCGCTGAGCCTCGGGCGGCGCCGATCCCTCCATCAGGGTGAGGTGCCGCCGCATGTCGACGATCTTGTCGATGTGCTCGATCGTCACGGGGCAGGCCTCAACGCAGGCCGCACACGTCGTGCACGCCCAGAGCTCTTCGGGTTTGGATTCCAGGTAGTGGGCCGGTGGCGTCGTTTCCGCTTTGGCGTCGCCGAGGAGTTTCGGGCCGTCGCGGAGGAGCTGATCGCGGATGTCGAGGACGATCTTCTGCGGATCGAGGAGTTTTCCGGTCGCGAGTGCCGGGCAGTTGTCCGAGCAGCGCCCGCACTCCGTGCAGGTGTAGCCATCGAGGAGCTGCTTCCACGAAAAGTCGCGAATGGATGCCGCGCCGAAGGTCTCCTGATTCTCGATGTCCTTGATGAGGCCGAGCGCACCTCTCGGCGTTTGCTTGCGGAAGAACACGTTCGGAAGCGTCGTGACGATATGGAGGTGTTTCGACTGCGGAAGATACGCGGCGAACGCAAGAACCGTGACGACGTGTGTCCACCAGGACCAGAAGAAAACGACGGCCGACGACTCGCCCGGGAATACGAAGCTCCGAAGGATTGCGCCGGCTATCGGGGGAGGTGTGAAGCCCTTTTCCAGGTTTCCAGCAGCGAGCCCGGCGCCCTCGAAGAGGAGCAGCGTGATCATGAGGATCGCGATCATCCCGAGGATCACGTAGCCGTCGAGCGCCACGTGCATACGCGGCGGAGGAAAGAAGACGCGACGAACCAAAGCGATCGCAATGGAGGCGAGCACCAACACGGCGAAGATGTCGATCGTCCAGGCGAACACGGCGTTGCCCGCGCCGGGGAGATGGAAGCCGATGATCCCGTCGACCAGGAGATCGACCGTCCCGATGGTGATCACGATGAAGCCCCAGAAGATGAACGCGTGCGCGAGTCCGCGGACGTAGTACGGCCGCTTCAGGAGCTTGCGCTGCCCGAGATACACGACGAGCTCGTCGCGCACCCGCCGCCAGGGGTGATCGATCCGCGCTTCGTCGCGACCGAGGCGCATGTACCGGTAGAGGCGCCACGCGCGAAGGAAGAACGCGCCGAAACCAAGGAACGTGAGGATCAGGAGGAGCGGAGCGGCGCCGGCGTAGAGACCCGTGATGATGCCGCCGCCGGTCGGCGCGATCACTCTTTGAGGATCTCTTCCGCGATGACGAGCTTCATGATCTCGCTGGTCCCCTCGTAGATCTCCGTGATCTTCGCGTCGCGATAGTGGCGCTCGGCCGGAAAATCTTTCAGGTACCCGTAGCCACCGAAGATCTGCACGCAGTCGCGTGCCGCCTTGACCGCGACGTCGCTCGCGAAGAGCTTCGCCTCGGCCGCGGCGAGGATGTGGTCCTCGCCGGCGTCCTTCAGAGCCGCGGCGCGCCACGTGAGTAGCCGGGCCGCGTCGATCTCGGTGGCCATGTCCGCGAGCATCCACTGGATCGCCTGAAAATCGGCGACCTTCTTTCCGAAGGCCTCGCGCTGCTTGGCGTAGGCGAGGGAATCCTCGAGGCAGGCGCGCGCGATGCCGACGGCCTGGGCGGCGATCGAAATGCGGCCGCCGTCGAGAGTGGAGAGCGCGATCTTGAACCCCTGCCCGAGCTCGCCGAGAAGATTCGCCGCCGGAACGCGACAGCTCTCGAAGACGAGCTGGGCAGTATCGGAACCGCGGATGCCCAGCTTCTTCTCGAGCTTCCCGACGGAAAATCCTGGCGTTCCCTTCTCGACGATGAACGCCGCGATGCCCTTGTGTTTCTGGCCCGGTTCAGTTTGCGCGAACACGATCGCCAGATTGCCAAGCGACCCGTTGGTGATGAAGTTCTTGGTGCCGTTCAGGATCCAACTGTCGCCGTCGCGCCGCGCGGTGGTGCGCATCGCCGCGGCATCGCTGCCCGACGCCGGCTCTGAGAGAGCGAAGCAGCCGATCCACTCGCCCCGGGCGAGCTTCGGGAGGTACTTCTCCTTCTGCGCATCGCTGCCGTGGTGGAGGATCGGATCAACAGCGAGCGACATGTGCGAGCAGAGGACCACCCCTGTCGACGCGCACGCCCGGTTGATCTCTTCCACGATGAGCGCGTACGAAACGGCGTCGAGCCCTGAGCCACCATACCGCTCCGGCACGTAGGTCCCCATGAAGCCGAGCGCGCCCATCTCACGGAGAATCTCGGGTGGGATCTTGCCGTGCTCGTCGATCTCGGCGGCGCGGGGAAGGACCTTCTCCCTCGCGAAGTCGCGCGCCGACCGCTGGGCGAGCTCCTGCTCTTCGGAGAGCGCGAGATCGAAGCCGGTCTCCGCGGTCGCGGTCGCCACTACAAGAGCTCGACCGCGAGCGCGACCGCTTCCCCGCCGCCAAGGCAGAGCGAGGCGATGCCCCGCTTCTTGGAACGCGCCCTCAGTGCGTAGAGCAGCGTCACCAGAAGACGCGCGCCGGACGCCCCGATGGGATGGCCGAGGGCGACCGCGCCCCCGTTTACGTTGAACTTCGCTTCGGGGATGTCCAGCTCTCTGCGCACGCACTCGATGCCGCTGAACGCTTCGTTCACCTCGAAGAGGTCGACGTCGCCGATCGACCAGCCGGCCTTTGCCAGGCAGCGCTCGATCGCGCCTTTGGGCGCCGCGAGAAATCGCTCGGGCTCATGCGCGAACTGGGCCTGAGCGACGATTCGCGCGAGCGGCTTGGCTCCGAGCTCGCGCGCCCGATCCATCGACGCGACGATGACGGCGGAGCCGCCGTCGTTGAGCTTCGACGCGTTGCCCGCGGTGATCGTCCCGCCGGGCTTGAACGCGGGCTGAAGCTTCGCGAGCCCGTCCATGCTGGTTTCGCGCGGCGTCTCGTCCTTGTTCACGATCGTGACGGCGCCCTTTCGCCCCGGGACCGCGACGGGAACGATCTCCGCATCGAACGCGCCCTCGCGCTGCGCGCGGAGCGCCTTCTCGTACGACCCAAGTGCGAAGCGGTCCTGCTCCTCCCGCCCGAGGCCGCACTGCTCGGCGACGAGCTCGCCCCCCAGACCCATGTGGCCGTGACCGTACGCATCCATGAGCCCGTCGGTGAGGTTCGCGTCTTCGAGGTTGTGCTCGCCGAGCGGTAGGCCGGCGCGGAGACCGCGGGCGAGGTAGGGCGCGTTGGACATCGACTCCATCCCGCCCGCCACGACGAGCCGCGCCTCGCCTGCGGCGATCTGCGTGGCCGCGAGCATCACCGACTTGAGACCCGAGCCGCAGACCTTGTTGATCGTCGTGCAGGGGACCGAATTCGGGATGCCCGCGGCGAGAGCGGCCTGCCGCGCCGGCGCCTGACCGACGCCCGCTTGCACGACGTTTCCCATGAATACTTCGTCGACCTCGTCCGCTCGGACACCGGCGCGCTCGAGCGCGCACTTGATCGCGATCGCTCCGAGCTTTGGGGCGGGAACCGGCGCCAGACCACCGAGGAATGCGCCGATCGGTGTCCGCGCCGCGCCCAGAATGACCGTGTCGCTCATTTGGCCTCCTGCCCAATCTCGCGGCTTCGCCGCGGAGACGCGCCTCCGGCAGATTGGACTCGCTCGTCGCGGCAAAGCCGCTCCTCGCTCATTTGGCCTCCTCGAGGCGCTTCATGACGTGCTGGCGATACGAGCGGATCTCATCGCGGAGAGCGGCGAGCTCGCCCAGACGCTCGCCCACGGTCGCGAGGTGCGAGTCGAGCAACTCGACGAGGCGCGGAAGCACTTTGGCATTGGTGTGATGGCGACCGTAGAGCGTTTCGAGCTCCTGCATCTCGGCGAGCGAGAGACCGAGCACCTTGAGCTTTTGGATGAACTTGAGCCTGCGGACGTCATCGTCCGTGTACACGCGCTGCCCGCCATCGAGCCGCTTCACTGATTCGAGGAGGCCGCGCTCTTCGTAGTACCGAATGGTCCGCTCGGTCAACCCGACCTTCGCGGCAAGCTCTCCGATCCGGTATGCAGAGGTCCCCGGGGCCGCTGTCGCCACGGAGGCCAGTTTACGTCAACTGGCAGACCCGTGCTCGTAGCTCGTCATCCGAGCCGCTTCCGGAGCCGCCCGGCGATCTCGTCGAGGGTCTTCCGCTCAGCCGCCGCGCCGTAGTGGGGCGGGAACTTGATCTCGAAACCATCGCCTGGCCAGCGCGGGACCACGTTCAGGTGGGAGTGGAACACCTCCTGGCCCGCCGCGGCGCCGTCCGAAAGGAAGAGGTTGACGGCTTCGCAGCGCAGGCCGGAGACGCGGAGCGCGCCGGCGACGCGCCGCGCGAGCGACCACATCGCGACGGCTGCGACCTCGTCGACTTCGCCGATCGACGCTGCGTGCTTCCGGGGGATCACGAGTGTGTGGCCCTCGTTGATCGGATGGATATCGAGAAACGCGACCGCGTCGCTTCCCTGCGCCACAAAGCTTGCTTTCTCACGGTTCTCGAGGATGCGGCAAAAGATGCAGGCGGTCTGTTCGGTCATGTGGCAAGCTCCTTAATCGCGTTCGCGAGCGCCTGCGCCCCGAGCGCGGCGTCGTCGATGGACGCGAACTCCCGTGGCGTGTGTGAACCGCCGGTCGAACGGACAAAGATCATCCCAGTCGGCACGCCTGAGAGCGCGGGGTTCTGCGCGTCGTGGCCGGCGCCACTTACGAGCTCGGGCGCATCGACGCCGACGCTCTTGGTCGCCCGCCTCAGCACCTCGCGGATCTTCGAATCGAGGGAAGTTGCGGGCACCCGCGCCAGGTCGTCGACCGACGCCTCGACGCCGCGGGCGTCCGCGATCCGCGTCACGGTATCGAGCACCTCTCGCACGAGGCCATCGTGATCGCGCGCCGCGCGCAAGTCGAGTGAGAAGACGCACTCACCGGGCACGACGTTCTTCGCGCCTGGGCGGACCGCGATCTCACCGACGGTCCCGACCGAGTCGGGGCGGCTCCGCGCGATGCGCTCCACCGCCAGCACGATCTCCGACGCGGCGGCGAGTGCGTCGGCACGCGCAGTCATCACGGTCGCACCGGCGTGGTCGGCGCGGCCGTGGATCGACACGCGAGCGTGGTAGATGCCAACGATGGCGCTCACGATCCCCAGCGGTACGCCCGCGGTCTCGAGGCGCGGGCCCTGTTCGATGTGAAGCTCGAGGTACGCAGCGAGCTCTTTCGGATCGCGCCGCGCAGCCGACGGATCGCCGCGCTCGCCAAGGGCGCGTAACGCGTCGGCGATCGATGTGCCGTCACGATCTCGGCGGTCGCCGACACCGCGCGCAAGACGCCCGAACGCCGCGGTCGATCCGAACAGGCCAACTCCGAACCGCGCGCCCTCTTCGTCGGCCCAGGCGACGACCTCGATGGGGCGGCGCAGCTTCACCTTCGCGTCAACGAGCGACTCGACCGCCTCGACAGCGCAGAGCACGCCGAGCGCACCGTCGAAACGGCCGCCCTCCGGCACCGAGTCGAGATGAGAGCCGACGAGGACTGCTTCGCCCTCACCCGGCAGGCGGGCGAAGAGATTGGCCGCGGCGTCTCGCCGAACCTGCGCGCCCCTGGGCGCGAGCCAGCTGCTCACGAGCTCGCGCGCCCGCTGCTCGTCGGCCGAAAGCCCGAGCCGCGACACGGCGGTCCCGCGCCCGGCAATGCGTGAGAGCTCGCCCGCCCGGCGCTCGAGACGTTCCCGATCGATCACCGCACTTTCTCCTCGAGGTCCTCGGGCGGAAACGACACGTCCGAGAACACCTCCCGTTCGATCGCCTTCGCGAGCGGGATCGCTCGCTCGATCTCCGTGGCGTACCTCGGATTGCGCTGCGCCGTGTCCCGGGCGCGTTCCTCGAGCGGCTCGACGACCTGGCCTCCGCGCCGGTCGGCAACGTACACGAGCTTCTCCTCGGCGGTGCGGGGCACAAGGTCCGGGTCGAGCACGGTGTAAATGGCGTGCCGCCGCGCAAGCTCGACACAGGCGTCGAGCCCTTCCGCCGCAAGGACCAGCCCCGAGAGGATGTTGTGATCGCGTGCGTCGCCGGCGAGCAGCGGGCTCCGTCCGACGTCGTGGAGATATGCGGCAAGAACAACGGCCTCGCCGTCGACCCGCGGAGCTCGCGGCCGCCGCCCCGCGAGGAGGGCCTCCGCGATTGCGCCGACCGTTCGGCTGTGTGTTTCGAGCCAGTCGGGGTACTGGTAGCGCCGGAAGAATGGCTCGGCTTTCGTGGACAACTTTGTCAATCCGCTATTGACACCAGACAAACGCCTGACTACGGTCCGCGCCGCAGGGGAGGTGTGCGTGGCCGAGTCGGCTCTTCCTGTTGGAGATGACCGCATCATCGCGCACCTTCAGTTCGCCCGAGCCGTGGCCTCCCGATCCATCGACCCGCGCTGCCGCGGCGCGGACCGGGAGGATCTGATCGCCTGGGGTCTGGTCGGCCTCGTGCAGGCGGCCCGCCGGTATCGCGGCGATCGCGGCGCATCGTTCGGCGCGTACGCCGCGCGGCGTGTCCGCGGACAGATCCTCGATGCCCTTCGCGAGCGCGACCCGCTCACTCGGAGCGCGCGCCGCGCCTTCCGGGCGGCTCAGCGGGCCAGCGACGATGGCGATGGAGGCTCATCCCCCACCCCACCGCCGTACGTCGAAGTCTCACTCGATCGGATCGGCGACGTGGCCGAAGCTCGCCGCGCTCCCGAACGTCGCGATGAGCGGTGGCCGCAAGTCGCGAGTGCCCTTCGCGACCTGACTCCGCTCGAGCGTCGCGTACTCGTGCTCTCGTACGGCCGAGGTTTGACCTTGAGGGAGATCGGCAGTGAGGTCGGTCTCTCCGAGTCGGGCGTGTGCCGCCTGCGAGCGCGCGCGCTCGCCCGGGTGCGATCGGCGTGCGCGGCTTGAGGCTTCAGCTCGCCGCTAACGCGGCGAGCGGAGAGGGGTGGAAGGGGATACCTCCCCTGCATTGATAGAGTGCGATCGTGTCTGATCTCCGCCGCGCGCGATTCGCGCGACTGGTGCGCAACGCTCTAAATGAGCTGCCCGCGGAGTTCCACGAGCGGATCCGCAATCTGGAGATCGTCATCGAGGACGAGCCCGCGCCGGAGCAGGTCGCGGGCGGCGGGACGCTCCTCGGTCTCTACGAAGGGGTCCCGCTGACCGCGCGCGGCGCGCAGGAGCCGTACCTTCCCGACCGAATCTGCATCTTTCGTCGACCAATCGAGCGCATGTCCGCTTCCCCTCGACGACAGGCGGCGATCGTCCGCGACACGGTCGTGCACGAGATCGCGCACCACTTCGGGATCAGCGACGCGCGTCTTTCGGAGCTGGGCCTCGGCGACGCCGATTAACTAGGCGACGCTTTCGCCGTCCACGAGCCGGCGTCGCATCTCGCCCACCGTCCGCCGCAGCAGATCCATCTCAGTCCAGAGCGCCTCCGCGGAATACCCGTACTCGGATGCGTGCGTGCGGATCTCGGATTCGATGAGCCGGTAGCCAATCGCGACCGTTCCGAGCAGGACGACGGGTGGAATGTTTTCGCCGGCCTCGGCATCGGTGCGCAGGAGACGCTGAATCGCCTTGGCGCGCTCCGCGTCATCGGCCTCGAGAGCCTGGACCCAAAGCGGGATGCGACGCTCGAGGTACGCCGTCAGGCGACGCTCCAGCTCGACCGCGTCGGTCCGTTGGCGGTCGCCCGAGGTGGCGTCGGAGATCACACGCGGAAGGATGGCGGAAGCGCGCTTCCGCACCAGCGCTGCCGCGGCGGCCCGCGGAGTCGAGCTCATTGAGGGCAATGAACGCACGAAACGGCCGGGTGCGCCGAATCTCGTTTCACCTAACTCCGTATCGCCGCCTTGAACTTGCGGAGCGCCGCAACGGGGCCCTCCGGATCCTCGAAGATCGCGGAACCGGCGACGAGCACCGTCGCGCCCGCGGCCACCACTCGCGCGGCGTTGTCGGGCTTGATCCCACCGTCCACTTCGAGCTCCGCTGACAGGTGGCGCCGATCCAATGACTCGCGGATCGCCTTCACTTTGCCGAGCGCACTCTCGATGAACTTCTGCCCGCCAAAACCGGGATGGACGCTCATTACGAGCGCGAGGTCCAGCGCGCCGAGATGCGGCAGGACCGCCTCGACAGGCGTCTCCGGATTCAGGGTTAGCCCCGACCGGACACCGCGGGCGCGGATAGCCGCGAGCGTTCCCGGTACGTCCTGCGAAGCCTCGACGTGGACGGTGAGGTAGGCCGCGCCCGCCTCGGCGTAGCGGTCCACCCAGTCCTCGGGCCGCTCGATCATCAGGTGGACATCGAGGGGGAGACGGGTCGCCCTGTGGAGGTCGGCCACCATCTTCGGGCCAAACGTGAGGTTCGGGACGAAATGGCCGTCCATCACGTCGACGTGGATCCAATCCGCGCCCGCTCGTTCCACCGCGAGTGCCGCCTCGGCGAGGCGGGCGAAGTCCGCCGACAGGATGGATGGAGCGAACTTCGGTTCAGTCATATCTGACTTTCGCCTTGTGACCGCGATCAGCGGCTGGCATCATCAACACCGGGAGGGCGCTCAATGTACCGTCCGCAAAACCTCCGCATCCCTGGTCCCACGTTCGTCCCTCAGGCGGTGCTCGCCGCGTCGGCGAGACCCCTGATTAATCACCGCGGGCCGGAGTTCGCCGCGTTGCTCGCGGCACTGACCCGCGCGCTCCAGGACTTTCTCCGCACCGAGCACGACGTCCTGCTCTTGACGGCGTCCGGATCGGGCGGCATGGAGGCGGCGATCGCCAACACGCTCTCGTCCGGCGACAAAGTGCTCGTGTTCAGCTGCGGCGCGTTCGGCGAGCGGTTCGCCGCGATCTGCAAGTCCTACGGCGTGGACGCGCGGCGCGTCGACGTTCCCTACGGCCGAGCGGTCGAGCCCGACCTCGTTCGCGATGAGCTCGCGAAGGAGAAGGGCAAGGACGCCGCGAAGGCCGTGCTGATCACGCACAACGAGACCTCGACCGGGGTCCTGAATCCGATCAAGGACATCGCGCCGGTCGTACGCGATTCCGGAAAGCTCTTCCTCCTCGACAGTGTTTCCGGCGCCGGCTGCACCGAGCTCGAGATCGACGAGTGGGGCGTCGACGTCTGCATCACCGCGTCGCAGAAAGCCTGGGGCGCCCCTCCGGGCGTTGCCATGGTCACGATGAGCCCACGCGCGTGGAAGGCGTACGAGAAATCGAATCTTCCGAAGTCGTATTTCGACCTCGCCACGTACAAAGCTTCCCTTGAGAAGGCGCAGACGCCGGCGACGCCCGCGGTCACCGTGTTCATCGCGCTCCAGGAGTCGCTCCGACTCATGGCAGAGGAAGGTCTCGAGGCCATCATCCGCCGTCACCGCGATCTTGCCCGCGCGACGCGACGCGGTCTTCAGGCTGTGAGCCTTCAGCTCTTCGCCGACGAGCGCTACGCATCGCCGGCGGTGACCGCATTCAGACCGCCGGCGCGCGTCGACGCGCGGAACCTCATCCGCATCCTTCGCGACGATCACGACACGATCGTGGCCGGCGGCCAAGGGAAGATGGAGGGCCAGCTCGTACGGGTCGCGCACCTCGGCTTCGTGACGCTGCAGGACATCGTGGCGTTCTTCAGCGCCCTCGAGCTCACGCTGCGTGATCTCAACCAACCGGTCGAGCCGGGCGTCGCGATGACCGCGGCGCTGCGTGCGTACGCGGAGAGCCAGCAACAGCAGCCATCGCGTCCCGCAGCCCGCAGCTCGTCGACCGCAAGGCCGGCGAACGACGCGGTCGCGACTCGTCGCTAGCCGCCGCAGCATCGTTCACGTCGCGGACCCTCTTGCCGAAGAGGGCCTCGCGCTGCTCCGCGCGCGCTGCGAGGTCCGCCAGACCACGGGTCTGAAGGAGGCCGATCTCGCGGCGCTCGTCGCCGATGTCGACGGTCTCATCGTGCGCAGCGAGACCAAGGTGACCGCGGCGATCCTTGATGCGGCGAAGCGCCTCGTGGTCGTTGGACGCGCGGGGGTCGGCGTGGACAACATCGACGTGCCCGCGGCAACAGCGCGCGGCGTCTACGTCGTGAACGCGCCTCTCGGAAACATCGTCGCGGCGGCGGAACACACCATCGCGCTCGCGCTGGCTCTCCTGCGACGCGTGGTCGATGCCGACCGCAGCATCCGCGCCGGCGAATGGACACGCTCGAAATTCATCGGCCGCGAGCTCCGCGGGAAGACGCTCGGCCTGGTCGGGGTCGGCCGCGTTGGCGGCGAGGTGGCGCGCCGCGCGAGCGGTTTTGGGATGAATGTCATCGCGCATGATCCCTTCGCGACCGAGGCATCCGCGCGTGCCGCGGGCGCCCGGCTGGTCGACCTCGACGAGCTGCTGCGGACCGCGGACGTGATCTCGCTCCATGCGCCGCTCACCGAGAAGACGCGCGGCCTCATCGGAGCGGAGGCGCTCGGCCGGATGAAGCCGACGGCCGTGGTCGTCAACGCGGCGCGCGGCGAGATCGTGGACCTCGACGCGCTGGCGGAGGCTCTTGAGAAAGGAACGATCGGCGGCGCGGCGCTCGACGTGTTCGCGGCGGAGCCCCTTCCCGCCGATGCCGCGATCCGCAGGGCGCCGCGCACCGTGCTCACGCCGCACATCGCCGGATCGACGACGGAAGCGCAGACCAACGTCGCGGTCGACGTCGTCGAGCAGATCCTCGACGTGCTCGACGGCAAACCGGCGCGCTATGCCGTGAACGCGCCGCGCCCACCGGCGGAGGAAGCCGGCGGGATGGCCTGGCTGCGGCTCGCGGAGCGGCTCGGCTCGCTCGCGGCCCAGCTCCTCGATGACCGGCCGGCTCAGCTCGCGCTCGGGTATGGCGGAGCTGTTCTCGAGCTCGATCCCGAGCCCCTTCGCGCGGCCGCGGTGAAAGGCGTTCTTGAGACCTTCAGCGAGCAGCGCGTCAATCTCGTGAATGCTCTCGACCTCGCGCGTGCGCGCGGACTAGTCATTGCCGAGCGCCGCGAGACCGAGCCGGCGCGCTACGCGTCGCTCCTTTCGGTGAAGGTCGGATCGACGGAGGTCGCCGGAACGCTCGTGCAGGGCGACCCGCGGATCGTGTTCATCGACGGCTTCTGGGTCGACGTCCCGGTGGAGGGGCACCTTCTCCTCACCAAGCACCAGGACAAGCCCGGTCTCGTCGGACGCGTGGGGACGCTTCTCGGCGAACACGACGTGAACATCTCGTCGATGCAGGTCGGGCGCCTCCATCCGCGTGGCGAAGCGCTCATGATCCTGACGCTCGACGACGCGGTCCCCGACGAGGTGCGCGCACGCATCGGCGCGTTCGCGGACATCAACGCGGTGCGGACGGCGCGACTCGGGGTGTAGCGGACCGAGCATTCATCCGCGAGGCCCATGGAGTAACCTCTCGCGGCCTGTGGAATCCTCGCGCTTCGAACGCACCGTCCGCACCGAATCGAGCGAGATCTTCGCGATCTACGGCGGCGCGCGCCGCGTGGGCCGCATCGATCTGCACTACGGTCGCTTCGAAGTGCACGGCACGCTCCTCCTCGAGGTCGACCTCACTGACGACGAGCTGCAGCAGGTCATCGATCAGATAGACGAAGAGCTCGTGCAGACGCACGACCCCGAGCGCGAAGACTTTCTCGTCACCGTGTTCAAGTCAGAGGAACTGGGGTTCTACTCAGATGAGTTCGAGGCCGACGACGAAGCCGACGAGGACGAAGAAGAGCGCTAGCGGCCCGCACATGACGCGCCCGCGCATGCCGACGGGCTATGGCGTTCCGAAGACCGAGCGCGGCATGCTGCCGTGGGCCGCGACCCGGAAGATGCTCGAGAGCGCCCGGTCCTACTGGCTCGTGACGATCGACCCCGACGGGAAGCCGCATCTGGTCGGTCAATGGGGCGCGTGGATCGGCGACCGCTGGTACTTCGAGGGCGGTGAAGACACGAAGTGGGCGCGCAACGTCGCGCGCGACGCCCGGATCGCGATGGGCGCCGAGTCCGGTACGAGCGCCGTGATGGTGGAGGGACGCGCGAGTCGCGTGCCGTCGGTCGATCGCCCGACCGCGGAGCGGATCACCAAGCAGTACGGCGCGAAGTACGGGCGGACGTACAAGTACCGTCCGAAGCCGGAGCAGTGGGACAAGGGCGGCTACGTGCTCACACCGACGAAGGTCCTCGCCTGGGACGTCCGCGGGTTCCCGCGCACCGTGACGCGGTACTTGTTCTAAGAGGCGATCCGGGCGACCTGGGCCTCGGCGATCCGCACGAGCTCTCTCGGAGCGATCGGGAATACCGCGTCCGGCAGCCCGGCCGCCGCCCAGACCTCATCGAATCCGAGCAGTCCCTCGTCGGCGATGACGCGACACGGCTGGGCGTGCGCAAAGGGGGGGACCCCGCCGATCGCGTAGCCGGTGAAGGCCTTCGCCTCATCGGCGGTCGCGCGACGAACGGCTGATACGCCGAGGGCTTCGGCGAGGAGCCGTTCGTCCACGCGGTCTCGCCCAGAGCAGAGCACGACGACCGGCTCCTCGGCGTTGACGAACACAAGCGATTTCACGATGCGCTCGACGTCCGTCCCGATCTCCCGCGCCGCGTCCTCGGCGGTGCGTGTGGTCGCGGTGAAACGCTTAACCGGCAGGTCGATCGCGCGCTCGGCGGCGTACGCGCGAACGCGTGCAACGTTCGGGTGGTCCGCGGTCAGCGCCAGAGATGCGTGATGAAGCGAAGCACGCGTCCGGGCAGGAGGGTGAGCATCGCCGAGGCGGCCTGATGCCACGCGGTCTCCGCGGCGTCCTTCAGATCGTCGTCGGCTCCTTCCACGGAGTACTGCTCCAGCACTCGAGCTTTCGCCAGGGTCTGCACCGGCTCGTGCGTTTCCGGGATGGCGGCGCCGAGCGAGCTCGCGAATTCATACGTTGTTTGCGACGGGTGAGCCGGGTGCCCGACATAGCTCGCGAGAAGTCGTGTCTTGCCCCATGCCGACTCGATCGGACCGTACCGGCGGAAGCGCAAGTTGAACCTCACGATCGCGAGTGCGAGGAGAAGCAGCAGGAAGCCGAAGAAGGCGAGCGCGGGCCGCGGGTCGATCGCGCGGACCGCCGCCACGACGCTGTCGCCGGTGAACCCGCCGGAGCCGTCGTCCTGGTTCAGCTGATCTTCGGCACGGTTGGGTCGGTTGGGGTTGTTCGGGTCGGAGCTCGAGTCGCCGCCTCCTGCCCCATCGCTCGAACCGGCGCCACTCGTGACGGACGCATCGGGACGGGGGAAGGGCGGCTGCGATGGCGTCGGCTCGAACTCGATCCAGCCGTACTGCGGAAAGTAGGCCTCGACCCACGCGTGCGCGTCCTGCTCTTTGACCACGAACGCGTTGCTCGCCGTGTCAAACGTGCCAGTCGTGAAGCCTTCGACGAGACGCGCTGGCACACCAACCTCACGGAGCATGACGACCATCGCCGAAGCGAAGTATTCGCAAAAATCTTGCTTCAGGTCGAAAAGAAAATAGTCGACGGGATCCTTCCCCGGGGGCGTCGCCTTCACCTGAGGTGAGTAGGAGTACGGCGGACTCCGGAGGAATGTCTCGAGCGTCTCGGCTCGGTCGTACGCGTTCGGGATGTTGTCCATGATCTGGTGCGCGAGTGCCTTGACGCGAGCGGGCAGCGTCGATGGAAGCTGCAGATACTTCGACTTGATGTAGTCGGGATACGTCGCCGCAACCTTGCGCAGGGTCTGCTTGTCGGCAGTCGAGACCAGGCTCGTCACGGTGTACGTGCCGGCAGCCTGCGACCGATTCAAGGCGTGCAGAGAGGTCGAGTAAGTCTTGTCCGCGCCCGTGTAGAACTGGTAGGGCACGTCCACTTTTTGCGGCTCGTTCGCCCCGAAGAGGATGTTCGAGTGCGGGACGATGATGTCGAACCGCGCGTCGAACTTCTCGCGGTCGGTCGTGGGCAGCGCGATCTTATCGGCCTTGTCGCTTTCGGTCGTGCGCCACCCCGCCCCCGTGTAGAAGTCGTAGGCCACGGCACGCCAGAAATGCCCGGACGGCGCCTCGACGGTCATGATCACACGGTCGCCGAGGTTCGGGGCCTGCCCGAGGCGAATCGAATCCGAGAACGAGACGCCGCGAAGCCGGCTCGGTCCGGATACGCCGGCGAAGAACCGCTGCCACTCGGCCTCGACGCTGTGGTACGGGCCCTCGAACGTGCTCCACGCGCCGTTCAGCACCTCCGCCGCCCCGACGCGCGGCGTGACGAGGGCCATGATCACGAGCACCGTCGTCCACGTGAGTCCGCCGCGGAGGAGACGCCAGTCCATCTCACCCGACGGCACGATGTTCTGCCGAGTCCAGCGCTCCTGCAGATTCACGATGTGGATCCGCACGAGCAGCACGAGGACCGCAAGCGTGAACACGATGAGATCCGGATACAGGTTCGTCAGGGCCACCGACACGTTGATGACCAGGCACGCGCCGTTGAAGATGACCGCGTCCCAGATCCTGCCGTTCCGCGCCAGGATGAACGAGCCCACAAACGTGGCACACCAGACCGAGGCCCCCAGGAAGAGGACGAACACGGTCGGATCGCTCGCGGCCTCCCCGGCGAGGACCTGGGTGATCCAGTTGTTCACCAGGATCGCGAGGTGCGTCAACTTCTCGCGGAAGGTGACGCCGCCGACCGACGCGAACGTCGTCGAGAGAGTGATCATGAGCATGCCGATCGCGGCGCCGGCGAAAATCGCCCGCGAGAAGCGGATCCGCCCGTTGCCCATGAGCGTGCCGACCAACACCCCGACGAGCGCGATCCACCAGAACTGCTCGTTGATCTCGACCCAGTCCGCGTGCTGCAGCGACAGCGGGTACATCGAGATCACCACGAGATAGATGGGGAGCGCGAACCACCCGCCGCGGAAACTCAATTTCTTGCCGTCGACGCGGGGGAAGAGCGCTTTCCGGATCGAGCGCAGGCGCTCCCTCATGCGATCGCCGCCGTCGACTCGTGGAAGAGCTCCTCGATGGGCGCACCGGCCGCGAGGTGAGCGGCTGGAACGCCGGCGACGGCGAGCTCGCCGAGGATCGCCCGGCGGCGCGCGCGGTCGCGCTCATCGAGATCGAAGGGTGGGCTGACGAGCACCGCCTGCGTCGCGATCGCCGTCTCGCGGAGGGTGCTGGCAGGCCGGACCCAGGCGCGATCGAGCGACGGCGTGATCAGAAGGCAGGACGCGCCCCGCCGGAGACGTGGCAGCGTCTCGACGAGCGTCTCCTGGAGCGTGCGCGTGCCGCCGGCATGCACCTCCGCGAGGTACTGCATGAGCTTGCCGAATTGTTTCGTCCCCCGGTCTGGATGCAGCACCTCGGCGTGATGGCCGTTCGTCACGAGACCGACGTTGCGGTGCCCGTCGAGCGCCTTGCGCACGACCGAGGCCGCGACGGTGACCGCCCGTTCTTCGGTCGAGTCCTCGCCGTCGCCGTGGTGCCAGCGCCCATCAAGATCGAGATAGATCCAGAGATCCGCCGTCCGATCGAGCTCGAATTCCTTGACATGGAGACGGCGGTGGCGCACCGACGATGGCCAGTGGATCCGGTTCATAGCGTCGCCCGGCTGGTACTCGCGGATGCCCATGACCATCGACGTCGACTGAAGGGAGCGCTGCCCGGTGAGCACGTTGCCCTCCAGCAAGGATCCGGGTAGCGCCCAGAACGGAAGCTGGACGACGCGGGGATAGACAAGGAGCAGGGCCTCGGATGGAACGCGCGCCTCAGTGGCGAAGAGTCCGAAGGGATCACCGCTCCGGAGCACGATCGGACCGAGCCTGAAGCGGCCGCGGCGCTGAGCCTTCGCGAGCACCTTCCACTTGCGCGTCTTGCGGCCGCCGATGGAGAGCACGCGACCGGGAAGCGGTTCGGGCCAGTTCGACTTCTCGAACACTTCGAGCCAGAGCTTTCCGAGGGCGTGATCGTTCGTGAGCTCATACGCGAGCTCGATCGTGTCACCCAGGTGCGCATACGACTGCCCCAGGGATCGCTTCACCGAGAGGCCCTCGAGCGTCAGCCGCGAAAGGACCGACATGGCGATCGCCACGAACAGCACGAGATACGAGAGGTACGACAGGAGCTCGACCCCGGTCGAGACCGCGACGATGAAGAGGACGAGCCAGAGGACCGCGAAGCGCCAGGGCTTCATCGGGCTCTACGCCCTCAGCGCTTGACCGGAGATCGCTTCCACCGGGACCGAGGCGAGGATCTCAGCGATGACGGTCGTCGCGGCAAGATCCTTGAGCCGCGCCTGCGGCTGAAGAATGAGCCGGTGGGCGAGCGTCGGCGCGGCGAGCGCCTTGACATCGTCCGGCACGACGTAGTCGCGGCCGTTCATCGACGCATAGGCCTGCGCCGCTCGCGAAAGGGCGAGCGACCCGCGTGGCGACGCGCCGAGGTAAACGTCCGGGTGCGACCGTGTCGCCGTGACGACATCGACCACGTATTTCTTGACCGACTCGGCGAGGTGGATCTCGCGCGAGGCGGACTGAGCGCGGAGGAGCTCCTCCGAGGTCAGCACCTGATCGATCGTCTCGAGTGGGTGGATGAGTCGCTGCGCATCGAGGATGGCGATCTCTTCGCGCTCCTTTGGGTAGCCGAGATGAATACGCATGAAGAAGCGGTCGAGCTGTGCCTCGGGAAGCGGGAACGTGCCTTCGTACTCGATCGGGTTCTGCGTCGCCATGACGAGGAACGGCTCCGGCAGCTGATAGGTGGTCCCGTCGACCGTTACCTGGTGCTCATCCATCGACTCGAGCAGCGCCGACTGCGTTTTTGGCGTCGCCCGGTTGATTTCGTCGGCCAGGACGACCTGGCTCATGACCGGTCCTGGCCGGAATTCGAAAGTGCTCGTCCGCTGGTTGAAGATCGAGACGCCGGTCACGTCGGAGGCAGGAGGTCCGGGGTGAACTGGATCCGCCGGAAGGAGCATCCGAGCGACCGAGCGAGAGCCTTCGCGAGCACAGTCTTGCCAGTTCCGGGGACGTCCTCGACGAGGATGTGGCCGCGGCACAGGAGCGCGACGAGCGCGAGCTCGATCTCGTGGTGCTTGCCAAAGATGACCCGCTCGACGTTCACGACCACGCCGTTGACCCGCGCCGCGAGAGCTTTCTCCACGGTGCCTACTTACCCCTCTTCGTTGAGTTTCCGCGCCCCGTCTCCAAAGTATGGGTCAGTCAGAGAACAGCAAGGGACAACCTCTGGTTCATATACGTATCGGCGGCGGGGGCAGTTCCGTTGCGGCCACTCCTCTCGCCAGGCGGGTCCTGTCACGGGGTCGCGGTCGCGCGCTCGCCTACCGGTCCGCTCCGTCGCCCTGTCGATCGATCCCAAGCGACGCGGCCGGTGAGCGGCGAGCGCCCAACCCGCTCCCCCGTGCCACCCGTCCGCCGGCCTCAGGAGTGCTATTTGCCCAGTGCGGCCCGCATGACCTGGGCGCCGAGTGGCGCGGCGGCGACTCCTCCCTCGAGGGTGTTCTCAACGATCACGGCAACCACGACCGTCGGCGCGGCCGCCGGCGCGAAGCCAACGAACCAGCCGTGGGGGGCCTGGCCGGGACGGTTTTCGGCGGTGCCCGTCTTTCCCGCCACGTCCACGCCGGGGATCTTCGCTCCGAACGCAAACGCGCCCGGACCCGCGACGGCGCCGACGAGCATCGTCGTCAGGGTTTTCGCGGTGGTCGGCGATATCACCTGGCCCTGGGGACCGGGCGCGATCTCGCGAACGACATGGCCCTCGTTGTCGCGGACCTCGGAGGCGTAGTGGGCGGTCGGCATCACTCCCCCGTTCGCGATCGTCGCGTAGATCAGCGCCATCTGGAGCGGCGAGACGAGAAGCTCGCCCTGGCCGTAGGACGTGTCGGCAAGAAGCGTCGGACGGTCGATCGCGCCCGAGTCCGAGAGCTGGCCCTTCGCCGCGGCGAGGTCGAGCTTCGGCGTCGAACCGATCCCGAAGCGCCTCGCGTAATCGGTGAGCCTCGCGGCGCCGATCTCCAGACCAACCTGGGCGAAGTAGATGTTCTCCGACAGCCGGAACCCATCGGACATGTCGAAGAGGCCGTGCGCGCGCGACGCCGATCGGACGAAGTAGTCGCCCCAGGACTTGTCGGCCTGGTACGGGTCGTCCACGCGCAGCTTCTTGGCGGGATCGAACCCGGCCTCGAGCGCGGCCGCCCCCGTCACCACCTTGAAGATGGATCCCGGCGGATAGAGGCCCTGCGTCACGCGGTTCAGGAGCGGATGGCCCGGATCCGCCGTCACCTGCGCCCAGGCGCTCTCCTGCTTGGAACGGTCGACGATCTGGTTCGCGTCGTAGGTGGGAACGCTGACCGAGGCGAGGATCGCCCCAGTCCTCGGATCCATCGCCAGGATGGCGCCCTTTCGCCCGCCGAGCGCGTCGGCCGCGGCCTTTTGGATCTTGAGATCGATGCCGAGGACCACCTGCCCGGCGGGCGCGCGATCACCGAGATAGCGCGCCCTCCAGATCGACACCGGGTCAGCTGGATCCTGGCCGATGAGCGACTCGGCGTACGCCGCCTCGACGCCGGAGAGGCCGAACCTCGTCGACGCGTACCCCACCACTTGCGCGAGGGATCGGTCTTTGTAGGAACGGGTGAAGCCGGTGTCGGTCTTCTCGCTCGTCGCGATCGACGCGCCGCTTCGATCGACGATGGCGCCCCGCGGCCGCTCGTTCGTCGCGGCGATCAGGCGCGGGTTGAACGGATCGTTGGCGAGCTGGTCGGACGCGAGGACCGTCCAGTAGGCGGCTCCGATCGAAGTCACGAGGAACGCGAAGGCCAGAGTCAGCGTGAGCGACCGGATGTTCGCGCTGATCGGCGACATCAGGGCCCCCCGCCTCGGATCCGACCCGACACCTGCGAGACCCGCATCAGGAGTCCCACGAGCATCCAGTTCGTGACGAGTGATGACCCGCCGTACGCCACGAACGGGAGGGTGATCCCGGTGAGCGGTATGAGCCGCAGATTCCCGCCGACGATGACGAGGGTCTGGAGCGCGACGATGAAGGACAGACCCGCGGCGAGGAGCTGCAGGAACATCGTCGGCGCACGGAGCGCGATGAGCATCCCGCGGTACACGAAGACGAGGTAGAGGGCGAGCAGCGCGAGCGCCCCCGCGAGCCCGGCCTCCTCCGCGAACGCGTCGAAGACGAAGTCGCTCCACACGACCGGTATGCGGTCGGGCATGCCGTTGCCGAGACCCGCCCCGAAGAGACCGCCGTTCGCCAGGGCGTAGAGCCCTTGCACCAGCTGGAAGCCCGTGTCGAACCGCAGGTCCTCGTCGAAGGGCCGGATCCACGTGTCGACGCGAGCCTGCACGTGACCGAAGAGCTGATAGGCCACGAAACCGCCGAGGATGAGCAGGCCCAGTCCGATGACCGCGTAGAACGCCTCACCTGTCGCGAGGAAAAGCATCGCGAGGAAGAGCCCGAAGAACAGAACGGTCGCACCCATGTCTTTCTCGAACACCATGACCAGCATCGCGATCCCCCACATCGCGACTATGGGCACGAGATATGGGACCGGCGGCACGGGAAACGGTCCGATACGGCGCTGCGAGTGCGAGAGGACCTCGCGGTACTCCTCGAGATAGGCGGCGAAGAAGATGACGAGCAGGATCTTCACGGCCTCCCACGGCTCGAAGCTTCCCGGGCCGATCTTGATCCAGATTCGCGCGCCATTGATCTCGCGGCCGATGACGGGCAGGAGCGGTGCGATGAGGAGGAGGACGCCGAGGAGCGCCCAGGTCCACTTGAATCGCGCGAGCGCGGTGAGATCGCGCGGCACGACGATCGTGGCGGCGAACGCGCCGGCCGCGATGATCGACCAGGAGAGCTGCTGAAACAGGAGGTCGGACGCGAGCCGCTGGACCAGGACGAGTCCGATCGCGGTAAGGCCGGCGGCGATCGGGAGCAGCAGCTGGTCGCCTCGGAACCGGATGCTCACCAGGAAGACGTGGAGAGCCAGCATGAGCACGAGAAAGACCAGAGGCACCACGAGCGCCGCTGGGCTGAACGACGACCGCTCCGTCGCGACCACCGCCACAAAACCGGTGATGGCGAGGGCGGCGACCCACACGAGAAGCGACAGCTCGGTGAACCGGGCGCGCCCAAGCGGAGCGGTGGCCTCCGCGCGCATCACTACTGTTCGAGCCTGAGTGCGACGCGACCGATGGCCAGCTCGTCGCCGAAGTGCAAGCGCTCGCGTGACCGCACGACCTCGCCGTTCACGACCGTCCCGTTCGTGCTACCGGTGTCCTCGACCCACCACTCCCCCTCCGCGAACTCCACCAGGGCGTGTCTAGCCGACGCCGCCTCGTCATTGATCACGATGTCGTTGCCCGCGTCGCGGCCCAGCGCGTTCACCGCGCGCAGCGGCAGACGATCTCCCACGCGATGCGCTCCACGCACGGTTCGCTGGACGACGAGGTGCGCGATTCCAATCGGCCGAGCCGCCACCGCGTTCTCGGTCGCGAGCGACCGCTGCAGCGAGCTAAATACGCGGATCAGGAAGAGGTACAGAAGGACGAGAAATGCGATGCGGACGCCCCAGAGCAAGACCGCGAACGTGATCTCCACCCGTTAGTCGCTCGCGCGGAATTGCAGCTCGACGCCGCCGATCGAGAGACGGTCTCCGTCGGCGAGCACGACCTCGGCGACACGCCGGCCATTCACGTACGTGCCGTTCGTGCTCTGAAGGTCGTAGAGGGTGTAGCGACCGAGGCGAAGGCGGATCTCGGCGTGCTTCCGCGACACCCTCCGGTCGTCGAGCGTGATGTCGTTCTGTGGATCGCGGCCGATCGCGAGCGGGTCTGGGCCAAGGGCGACCTCACGACGGTCGTCGCCCTCGCGCACCGCGAGCGACGCCTTCGGCGCGCGGGGCTTGTCGCGGAGCAGCTTCTCGCGGTCGAGCACCATCGTGTGGCCGGCCTCGACCGCGCCAAGCGCCTTGGCGTCAGACGCGACCTCGTCTCCGGACGCATCGACGAGGGCGCACGAGACTCGCATGTCACCGGGCTGAAGGTCCTCATCACGTTCGATCTCGACCGTCGGGTAGGCGAGGAGCGTGTAGCTCCGGTCCCGTGCCGCCCCGAGCACGGCCTCGGAGAGGTCCCGCTCCAGGCTCCTGCGGTACTGCTCGAATTGTTCGAAGTCCGATGGCGAAAGCGAGACGACGTACGAGTTGGGCACGAAGGTCTTGCTCAGCGAGATGGTCTGATGCGCTTCCATGGCCCGGATCACGCGCTTGGCGATCTGAACCGGTTGGAGCTTCGCCCCGAAGAGACGGGCGCTCCAACCCTCGATGAACCGGCTCGCCAACGCTTCAAGCCGTTCCACGCGTCTTCATGACCTCCGCGCCAAACAAGATGATGACCGCTGTGACGTAGATCCAGGTAAGAAGTCCAGCCGCGAACGCGAGCGGCCCGTACGCCGCGAACAGGGCGAGCGCTCGCGTGAAGTAGCCGAACGCCAGCTTGGCGACCTCCCAGAGCACGGCCGATACGAGCGCGGCCCGCGCCGCTACCCGGCGCGGGGGCCGTCGTCGCGGGACCGCCCGGTACACAACGAAGAAGAAGACGAAGCCGACGAAAAGGCCGACGAGCGGCGAGAGCAGGCGCACGCCTATCCACACCAGCTCTCCGAACCCCGCCCCGACGAGGACCCCGGATACCGCCGCGGTTCCGAACGAGAGCCCGAACGAGACGATCGCCAGCACGGCGAGGACGGCCACGAACGCGGCCGCCTCGAGGTGACCGCGCACGAACGTCCGTCGACCCTCACTACCCAGCACCAGCGCGAACGCACGATCCAGCGAACCGTGGATCGCCATAGTCGAAAAGATGGTGCCCACAACGCCGATCGATAGGGAGAGCGCGCGGCCCTGCACGAGCTCGTGCGCGATGCGGTTCTCCTGCGCGGTGGCGGACGGATAGATGTCCCGCAGGATCTCGACGAGATCGCGCTCGGCGCGATCCTGCCCGTAGACAAACGCGAGAACGCCGACGAGCAGAGCGAGGAGTGGAATAAGCGCAAAGAAAATCTGATACGCGACCGCGCCCGCGAGGAAGGGACAGTCGTCCGCGGCGAAGCTCACGATGACTGTTCGCACGCGCGCGACGGCGCGGGCTAGGATGACGCCTCGCCCTTCGGAGAGCTCTTGCCGGTTGGCTTCGCCTTCGCCTCCGACTTCGCATCCGGCTTCGTCTCGGACTTGCTCTCCGACTTCGTCTCGGGCTTGCTCTCAGTTTTCTCCGCGGGCCGACTGTCCGTCTTGTACCAGCCCGATCCTTTGAAGACGATCGCAGCCGGGACGATCAGACGCCGCGGTTTCTTCCCGCACTTGGGGCACTTCTGGACGGGCTCGTCCTTGTACGACTGCACGCGCGAGAAGGCGTGGCCGCAGTGATCGCAGTGGTAGTCGTAGATGGGCATGGGTGCCCCTATCATCGCAGCCGGTGGCGGCCGAGGTGATCCCCACAAACATCCGAGTCGCCACGCGACGCCGCCGGATCTTTCTCGAGCATCTCGAGGCCTACCTCTTCCTCGCGCCGGCGCTCATCCTCATCGGACTGTTCCATGTGCTCCCGGGCATCTCCGCGTTCGTGATGAGCCTGACGCGGTGGGGAGTCATCTACGAGCGCTGGGCCTGGCTCGAGAACTACGCGGCCATCCTCGACCCGTCCGGGGCTCGCTTCGGGGAGTTCGTCAACGCCCTGGGAGTGACGCTTTGGTACGTGCTGCTGACGGTCCCGGTCGAGATGGTCATCGCCCTCATCGTCGCATTCGCGCTCTACCAGGGGACCCGTTGGCGTGGCGCCTATCGGGTCGTGTACTTCATGCCGTATATCACGTCGGTCGTGGCGGCCGCGACGATCTTCGAGTGGATGTTCGACGCGAATTTCGGCTTTCTCAATTACGTCCTGGGCCTCGTGGGTATCGGGTCACAGGCGTGGCTCCGAGAGCCACGCGGGATTTTTCAGATGATCGGCTCCGCGTTCGGTGCCGGGGTGCCCGACTCACTTGCGGGTCCGAGCCTGTCGCTCGTCGCCGTATCCATCTTCACCATCTGGCACTTCATCGGCTTCCAGACGGTGATCTTCCTCGCTGGCCTCACCAACATCTCGCGCGAGCTCTACGAGGCCGCCCGGATCGACGGCGCCGGAGAGCGGCAGATCCTGAGACGCATCACGCTCCCGTTGCTCTCGCCGACCTTGTTCTTCGTCGGGATCATCGCGACGGTCGGCGCGATGCGGTCCTTCTCGCAGATTTACGTGCTCACCAACGGCGGCCCGCTGGATACGACCCGCACGGTGCCGCTTCTGATCTTCCACACGTTCTTCGAGCGCACCGCGGTGAACGGGATCGGCCTTGGTGCGGCGATGTCCTTCATCTTCGTCCTCATCATCATCGCGATCACGCTGTTCCAATTCCGGGTCCTGGGCCGGCGGGTGTTCTATGGCTAGGAGTTCAGCCCTCCGGCCATCAGCGCCGCGGTCGTTTGACCGAGCAAATGTCGTCGGCAGCCTCGCGAAACACGCGCTCTTGATCTTCGGTGCGGCGGTCGCGGCCTTCCCCTTCTACTGGATGATCACGACCTCCTTCAAAGAATTCGGCGAGGCGGCGAAGAGTCCGCCGCTGCTCTGGCCGACCTCGTGGCATCCCGAGAACTGGGTCGAGGCCTGGCAATACCCGCACACGCTCTGGGCGAACGCTTTCGCGAACACGATTTTCATCGCCACGCTCACGACGGTCGGCGAGCTGACCACGTCCGTCCTTGCCGGCTACGCGTTCGCTCGCATGCGCTTCCGCGGTCGAAGCATCCTCTTCGCCCTGCTCCTGGCGACTCTCTTCATCCCCACGGAGGCAACGATCATCCCCAACTTCGTGCTCATGAGTCGGCGGTACCTCGGGTGGTACGACACGTACACGGCGCAAATCGTTCCGTTCCTCGTGAGCGTCTTCTCGATCTTCCTGCTGCGCCAATTCTTTCTCGCGGTGCCCCAGGAGCTCCATGACGCTGCGCGGATCGATGGCGCGGGGCATCTGCGTTTTCTCTGGTCGGTCGGACTTCCTCTCGTGAGACCCGCGCTTGTCACAGTCTCGCTGCTTACGTTCCTCAACTCGTGGAATGCGTTCCTCTGGCCACTGATCATCACGTCCCGGCCAGAGATCCGACCTATCCAGGTCATGCTCGTGCAGTTCACGACCGAAGGAGGCTCGCGATACCATCTGCTCATGGCAGGCGCCGCGTTTGTGATCCTGCCTACGCTCGTCATCTACCTGATCGCGCAGCGCTACTTCATCGAAGGTGTCGCCCGTACCGGGATCCGCGGCTAGGACGCGAACGAGAAACAGGGAGGATGGGGACCATGCGCAGGGTCGTACTCGTCACCGTGATCGCCGCGATCCTCGTGGGTGCCTGCGGGCCCGGGCAACAGGCAGCGCCGGCCGCCAGCACCGACGCGGACATCTCGCTCACCGCGCCGGTCGAAGTGACGCTCTGGCACAACCAGACAGGCGTCCTCGCGAAGGCCTTCAACGACATGGTCGCCGAGTTCAACTCGACGAACGGCAAGGGCATCACGGTCAAAGCGGAGGACCAGTCGAGCGGGAACTCGTACACAGGCATCTACCAGAAGATGCTCGGTGCGATCCAGGCCGGAGCGACACCGGAGATGGTGGTCGCCGTCGAGAACCAGGTCGCCGACTACGCGAAGGCTGGCGTCATCGTCGAGCTCGATCCGTACATCAATTCCCCGAAGAACGGTCTCAGCAAGGAGAGCCTCGGCGATATCTACAAGCCGTACCTCGAGTCGGGCAAATATCCGCAGTACGGCAACAAGAGCCTGTCATTCCCATTCGTGAAGAGCCTCGAGGTGCTCTACCGCAACGACGACCTTGCGAAAGAGCTCGGGTTCACAGCGTCGCCGAAGACCTGGGACGAGTTCGAGAAGCAGGCGAAAGCCGCGCTGAAGACCGACGCCACCGGCAAGGCGACGCGCTGGGGCGTGTCCACCTTCAGCATCGACACCTTCCTGGGCCAGGTGATGAATCGGGGCGGCAGCATCGTCAAGAGCGACCTGAGCGCAGTCGGGTTCGACGGTAAAGAGGGTCTCGCCAGCCTTCAGATACTGGAGCGATGCGTGAATGAGGGGTGGTGCTACATCCCGAAGGGGTTCGATTGGCAGGACCGCTTCGCCGAGGGCAACCTCCTGTATGTCGGAGCGACCAGCACCTCGATCGGATTCATCATCGATACCCTCAAGGGCAAGGCGCTCAACTGGAGCGTCGTGCCGTGGCCCGACGCGGGCGGCGCGGCAAAGCAGATCCAGTTTGGCGGCGTGGTTGCCTTAACCAAGACGACTCCCGAAAAGCAGCTTGCGTCCTGGGAATTCCTGAAGTGGTTTAGCGACAGCAAACAGACCGCGCGATGGGCTTCGGCGTCCGGTTACATGCCGCTCCGCGCTTCGGCCGCCAACGACCAGGCGCTGAAGGACTACTGGGCCAGGCGGCCCCAGAGCAAACAGGCCTTCGATCTCATCCCGGGGAGCGTCGCCGGTCCAAGCATCCGCGGTTATCAGGAGATCCGCGACTCGATCGCCGAGATGGAGACGAAGATCACGACCAAGAAGGCAAAGGCCGAAGACGCCCTCGCGGCGGCAGCGACCAGGGCGAACACGGCCCTCAAAGACAACAAGTAAAGCTCGGTCGAGCCGACTGACGTTCGCGGAGCGGCGGGGAAACCCGCCGCTCTTTTGCAACGAGGTGGAGCCTCGTCGTGACGTTACGATCTGCTGCTTCGTCATGTACCGCCAGAAGACCTCATCGAGGGATAGCAACTGATGAGGGCAGCGATTCTCGCGACCCTCGTGCTCCTGACCGCGGCATGCACGGAGGCAGCCCCGGGGCCGCCTCGGCAGTCCACGGAGGCGGACATCGCGCTCTCCGGCCCGGTGAGCATCACGCTGTGGCACGCGCTCAGCGGGGCCCAGCAGGTCGCCCTCGACGCGATGGTCAAGAAGTTCAACGACACGAACGGCAAAGGCATAACCGTGACGGCTACTTACCAAGGCAACTACACCCAGCTCTACGGAAAGACGCTCGCAGCGATCCAAGCGGGCACACTGCCCGACCTCGGGCACGCGTACGAGAGCCACGTCGCCGACTACGCGAGGACCGGCGTCGTCGTCGACCTCGGTCCGTACAAGGACAGTCCGAGGAACGGCCTCACCAAGCAGAGCCAGGATGACATCTACAGGGGCTACTTCGAGGCGAACACGTTCCCGCAGTTCGGCAACAAGCTGCTCTCGTGGCCCTTTACGAAGTCCCTCGCGGTCATGTACGTAAACGACGACGTGCTGAACGAGATCGGGAGGCCAGTGCCGAAAACATGGGACGACTTCGAGGCGACCGCCAGGGCGGCCACAAAAAAGGACTCATTGGGTAAGACGATCCGTTACGGTTTCGGCTTCAACTCCGACGCCACGTATTTCGACGCGGAGGTCGTGGCACGCGGTGGCAACCTCATGGCGGCCGACAACAGGACGGTCGCCTGGGACGGGAGGGAGGGCCTCGCGGTCCTCCAGATGCACGACCGGATGAGCCGGGATGGCACGGCCTACACGCCGAAGGGAAACGACTGGCAGACGGACCTCGCTGCGGGCAAGCTGGCGCTCTACCTCTCCTCGACGGCGTCGCTGCCCTTCGTCAAGGACGTCGCTGAAAGGAGTGGCGCCAGCTGGAGCATCGCGAACCTCCCGCAAACGGACCCGGCGAAGGCGAGGACCGTGCAGTTCGGCGCGAACGTCGCGATCTTCAAGAGCACGACGCAGAAACAGCTCGCCTCGTGGCTCTTTGTCAGATGGCTCACCGAGACCGACCAGACCGCGCAGTTCGCGGCCATCTCGTACTTCATGCCGGCGCGCGCCAGCGCCGCGGACTCGCAGGTCCTCAAGGACTACTGGGCGAGGGTCCCCCAGGGAAAACAGGGCTCCGACCTCATCAAGCTCAGCTCCCCCGAATCAAACATCCGCGGCCAGCAGGAGATCCGGGATGTTGTCATCTTCAACATGATCGCCGACGTGATCAGCGGCAAGTCGACACCGGACCTCGCGATCACGGCGGCGGCGACCAAGGCGAACCAGATCATCAAAGACGCTCAGTAAGCGCGCTTCGTCAGTTCAGCCTCGAGCAGCTTCAGGCGCTCTTCCCGCTCTTTGAGTTTCGCCTTTTCCTTTTGGACGACATCCCTGGGCGCCTTCTCGGCGAAGCCCGGTTTAGCGAGGAGATCCCTCGACCGACTCAGCATCTGGCGAGCTTCTGCAAGCTCGCGTTCGAGCCGCGCGCGCTCCTCGGCTTCGTCGCGGTCCGCGACGAGGCGAATCTCGATCGCGCGGACCACGGTCGCTGCGCCGCCAGCGCTAGCTCCGAGCGTCACGTCGCTCTGCGTCAGGTCACCGATCTGCTTCACGAGATCGCGCACCGCCGCCGTCTGGCCGGCGAGCGACACCTTCACGCGCGCGGACGGATCGAGGCCGCGCTCCTGGCGCAGATGGCGAATCGTGCGCACCACGTCGACGAACGCGCCGAATCGCTCCTCGAGAGCAAGGTCACGCTCTCCGGCCTTCGGCCACGCCGAAACGACGAGCGAAGGCGCCTCCTCCGATTTCCCGGCTCGCTTCCAGAGCTGCAGCGCGATGGTCTCGGAGATGAACGGCATCGAGGGGTGCAGGAGCCGCAGGACGCGATCGAGGACGTACGCCAGCGTGCGCACCGCCTCGGTCGCCTCGGCCCCGCGGAGCGACGGTTTGGCGAGCTCGAGGTAGATGTCGGCGAGCTCGCTCCAGACGAAGCTCTCGAGCGCCACCAGGTATTCGCCGAAGAGGTACACGTCGATGAGCCGGGTCGCCTCGGCGATCGCCGCGTCGGTGCGTGAAAGGATCCAGCGCGCGGCCTCGCTCCGGACAGCGGGCCGCTGATCCGCGGTGTGCCCCTTGAACGCGTCCGGATGCTCGTCCACCTGCTTCAGCACGAACCGGCTGATGTTCCAGACCTTGTTGCCGAAGTTCCGGGCATGGTCGAGCTTCTCTTGCGAGAGCTGAGAGTCCGCGCCCGCCGCGATGCCGTGCACCAGCGCGTAGCGGAGCGCGTCGGCTCCGTACTCCGCGATGAAGTCCACCGGGCTCACCACGTTCCCGAGCGACTTGCTCATCTTCACCGTGCCCACGCGCACGAGACCGTGGAGGTACACGGTGTCGAAGGGGATCTCGCCCATGTGCTCGAGGCCCAGCATGATCATGCGAGCCACCCAGAAGAACAGGATGTCGTACCCGGTCTCGAGCACCGAGCCCGGGTAGTAGCGCCGCAGATCGGGCGTCTGGTCCGGCCAGCCGAGCGTGCTGAACGGCCACAGGCCCGAGGAGAACCACGTGTCGAGCACGTCGGTGTCCTGATAGATGTCGTCGGAGCGACAGCGCGTGCAGCGAGTCGGATCCGCAGCGTCCTCGTCCGGGACGATCACGTTGTCGCAGTCACGGCAGTACCACACCGGAATGGAGTGGCCCCACCAGATCTGACGCGATACCGGCCAATCGCGGATGTTCTCCATCCAGTTGAAATAGACCTTCTCCTGGTATTTCGGAACGATCGTGATGCGCCCGTCGCGGACCGCCGCGATCGCCGGCGGCGCGAGCCGGTCCATGCGGACCCACCACTGCTTCAACACGAGGGGCTCGTCGATCGTCCCGCAACGGTCGTGGACCGCGATCGCGTGCGTGATCGGCTCCTCCTTGAGGAGCAGTCCGGCGGCGCGCAGCTTCTCGACCATCATCTTCCGCCCGGCCTCGCGGTCGGGACCGGCGAGCGGGCCCGCGGCCGGCGTCATCATGCCCCGCTTGTCGATCACCGAGAGCACCGGAAGACCGTGGCGCTGTCCGATCTCGAAGTCCGTCTGGTCGTGACCGGGGGTGATCTTGAGCGCGCCGGTACCGAATGCCGGATCGACCGCCGCGTCGGCGATGATCCGCACGCGCCGCTCGACACCCGGGACGAGCACCTCTTTGCCCACGAATGCCTTCCAACGCTCGTCGTCCGGGTGCACGGCCACGGCGACGTCGGCGACGATGGTCTCAGGACGCGTCGTCGCGATGACGACGTCGGGGGTTCCGGGCGGCATCCGGTCGGCCCAGGGGTAACGCACGTAGTACAGGGTGTCCGTCCGCGTGACGTGCTTCACCTCGAGATCGGAGTAGGTCGTCTGATCCCGGAGGCACCAGTGCACGATGCGATCGGCGCGGTAGAGATGCCCCTTCTTGTAGAGCCGGATGAAGTGCGTGCGCACGGCACGCTGATGCGACGCCTCCATCGTGAAGTGCGGACGCGACCAGTCGAGCGAACACCCCAGCATGCGGAGCTGCTTGTCGATCCGTGGACGGTAGTAATCCATCCACTTCCACATCTCCTCGAGGAACTTCTCGCGGCCCAGCTGCTGCCGCGTGATGCCCTCTTTCGCTAGCTCGTTCTCGAGCACGACCTGCGCGATGATCCCGGCGTGGTCGGTGCCGGGCATGTAGAGCGTCGGCTCGCCCCGCATGCGGTGGTACCGCGCCATGAGGTCCTCGTAGCCGCCGAACCCGAGGGCGTGTCCGAGGTGGAGATCGCCGGTGACGTTCGGCAGCGGCAGCATCATGACGAATGGCTTCCTCGGATCGTCCGTGTCGGGAGTGAAGAAGCCGCTCCGTTCCCACCAGGCGTAGAGGTCGGCCTCGACGGCGGCGGGGCGGAAGTTCTTTTCCGCGAGGTCCAGCGCTGACGCGGGTGGTCCGGGCATCGTCGTCGCCATCGGTCGTCCTCCTCTCTCCAAACAAAAACGCCGCCTCGTCCAAGGACGAGCGGCGTCGTGGTACCACCCTGGCTTCGCACGGAGACGTCTCCGTGCCTCATATCCGCGCTAACGGGCGGACCCGGTCCGGCTCGCGGGCGACCTTCCGAACCTCTCACGCGGCGCCCTTACACCCGTGGGGCGCCTTCTCTATCGTCCTGAGGCCCGTACTCCTCCCGGTCGCTGCCGGTAACTGAACAGGATAGCGAAGATGGCGAGCAGGACGACGGTCGTCGCGAGGGCCACGAGCGTGGCGGCCTGCTGGCTCGCCGCATTCGCCGCAGCCACGCGGTCCGGGTTCAGCGGTGCGGCCTGGTAGCCGGCAACGGCCGGCCCCACGGAGGCGGCCGGTGCCGAGACGGACGCTTCCGACCGCGCCGAGCTGCCCGGCACGGCGAACGTCATCCCGATCGCCACAAAGACAATCGAAAGCGCCAGTCCGACGCGAAGCAGAAGATTCCTGATGCCCACGGATCCCCCCATGCACATCATGGGTGCAGATCCGGTGCCGTGCAAAAGAGGCCGAGCGAGGGCTAGGCCGGTGTCCGCCTCCGCATGAGCTGCTTCTGGCGATACATCGCGCGGTCGGCAGCTTCGACCAGGGCGTCGACCGTCGCCTCGCCGGTCGCGTCGGCCACACCCCAGGCGATCGTGGGCAACCGGTGCCCCGCGCCGATCGTGCCGCGGGCTATTTGGTCGGCAAGGCGGCGCACGATCCGCTCCGCGGTCAGAATCGGCGCGCGGCTGAAGAGCACCGCGAACTCGTCGCCCCCGATTCGCGCCACCAGGTCGCCGTCCCGAACCCCTGCCTGCAGGATTGCGCCGACCCGAACGAGGGCCTCGTCGCCGGCGGCATGGCCAAAGTCGTCGTTCAGGGCCTTGAGACCGTTCGCGTCCAGGATCGCGACGGAGAGCGACTCGCCCTCACGTCCGGCCAGCTCCCGCTCCAGACGCTCAAAGAAGCTTCGCCGGTTCGGAAGCCCGGTGAGCGGATCGGTCGCCGCGGCGGTCTTGGCCGCCTGGTGTAGCTTCGCGACCCGCACGGCAGCCGCGACCTGATGCGAGACCGCGGTGAGGAGCTCCTCGTCCTCGCGGCCGAACGCGGCGACACGCGGGCTTTCTACGCCGAGCGCCCCGATCCGCTCGTCCCCGAGCTGAAGCGGAACGGTAAGGACCGAGCGGATCTCGTCCGGCCCGTAGAAGCGCGGATCGAGGCGGCCGTCCGCCACGTTCTGCAATTCGCCGCGCTCAACCACCCACCAGCTGATGCCCTGACCTCGCGAAAGGCGCTGACCGACATACGACCCTGAGGGTCCCACCGCGGCTCGGATCACGAGGTGGTCGCCCCCGTCGTCGAGCGTGAGGAGGAAGCCGTTCTCGTAACCCATCGCGTCGCAGATGATCCGGAGCAGCCGCTCAGCGAGATCGTCGATGTCCAGCACGGCGCTGATCTCCGACGCGAGCCGCTGGAGGATCGCGAGCTGCCGTCCGTGGGTCTGGGCGCTCGCCGCGAACTGCTCGAGGAGGAGTCCCGGTCCGGGCACGTCCTCGATGTCCTCGTGAAGGATCCCGGCGATGCGGCGGAGCTGCGCCGCGCCCTGCGCGCGGTCGCGCTCGATGAGCCGCAGGAACGCGTCGACCACAGCGGGGTGGAATTGGGTCCCGCGACAGCGGAGGAGCTCGGCGCAGGCGTACTCGACCGTCTGCGCCGGCTTGTACGCGCGACGGCTCACGATGACCTCGAACGCGTCCGCCGCGGCCACGACATACGCCTCAATCGGCACGAGATCGCCGCCGAGCTCGTCGGGATAGCCGGCGCCGTCGTAGCGCTCATGATGCGATCGCACGATCGGCACGAGGTCCCGAAGGGGCTCGACCGCATTCACGATGGACGCGCCGAGCATCGAGTGGCTCCGCATGATCACCCACTCGTCGGGTGAGAGCGCCCCGGGGTTGTTGAGAATCGCGTCGGGGACGCCGATCTTGCCGATGTCGTGCAGAAGCGCACCGAGCTGGATGCGGCGGACCTGGTCGACGCTGAGCTTCATCTCCTCGGCGATCCCGCGAGAAAGCGCCGCCACCCGCGCCGAGTGGCTGCGGGTGTACGGGTCGCGCGCGTCGACCGCCGCGGCGAGCGCGCGTACGGAGGCGAGATAGAGCTCGCGCATGCGCGCGAGAGCGCCGGCGTTCTCGAAGGCGGTCGCGACGAGATTTGCGAGGGTCTGGAGCACCGCGACGTCCTCGTCGTCGAGCACGTTCGGCGCATCGGTCCCGCAAGCGAGAACCCCGACGAGCTTTCCGCGACTCTTCATTGGGAGATGGACCGCGTTCGGGGTGCGGAACAGCTCTCCGGAGAGGACGACCTGGCTCGTCGGTCCCGACCCGACGGGAACTTGCGTCTCGCCTGCCACGGCTTCGTCACCATGCGCTTCGATCACGAAGTCGAGCTCGTTGCTGCGATCGTCGTAGCGCGCGATCGAAAACGAGTCACGCCGTGTCAACGTCGCGGCAGCGTCGAACGCAAGTCTCGCGATCCCGAACGGCTCGTGCACGGCAGCGAGTTGCCATGCCAGGACATTCAGGGCGGACAGGCGGCCGATCCGTCGTTCGCGCTCGCGCCGCTCGTTGGCCGCCCGGAGCGCGCTCGCGGCGAGGTCCGCGACGGCGAGCAGCTCCTGTCGCTCGATGGCGTCGAACGATCGATACGGATCGGTCGTGCCGACAGCCAGAGCGGCGCGAAGTTCGCCCTGAAGGATGACCGGCGCCACCATGGTGGCGTGCACGCCCATCTCATGGGCGAGCATGCTGATCGGCCGGTCCGGCTCGATGCCGCGGTCGGTGGCGTAATCCCTGAGGAGGACGAGCTCGCGCGTCGCGACCAGCTGCCGTAGGAGCGGACCGAGCGGCGTCCAGTCGTGGCCGCGCGCCGGAGCGGCCTTGCCGAGGGCTGCGAGCGGCCTGCCAAGATCGCCCTTGAGCTCGGTGATGAGCACCCACTCGAGGTCGAAGACCGCTTGCATCGCCTGCGCGATCCGGTCGATCACGTCCTCCGGCATCGCTCCAGAGAGCTCGCGCGACAGCGTTTCGAGACGGCGGCCCTGCTCGATGATGCGCGCGTTGCGAAGTGCGATCGACGCGTGGGAGGCGAGGCCTTCGAGTGCGGCGCGGTCGTCGGCGTCGAACGCACGGCGCTCGAGGCGACCGACGGTGATCGTGGCCGCGAACTCGCCGTGCAGGAAGATCGGGACACCGATCAGCGCTCGCACTCCGATGTCGCGGACCGCCGGAACGGCCGTTGGATCGGTGGCGTAGTCGTCGACGGCAACGGTCGCCCGGGTGCGCAGGACCGCGCCGACGATCCCCATCTCGGCCGGCGCGTGCACCCCCACGATCCGCTCGCCGGTACCGGCGCCCGCCGCGATGTAGAACTCATCGCCGCGGCGGACGTTGATGGTGGCGTGATGCGCATCCACGAGGAGCAGCGCGCTCCGGGCGATCGTGCGGAAGAGCGCCCCGGGCTCGGTCTCCGACGCGATCTCGGTGGCAAGGCGTTCCAGGGTCCTACCCAGACGCAGGGCTTTTTCGGCACGGGACTGTTCGGCCCGGTAGCTATCGACCGTGGCGGAAACGATCAGCACCGCGAGGGAGACAACGATGACCTCGGCCACGAGCTGGGGCACCGGAGTGGGCTCGCCGATCATCATGCGCAGCGCCTCCATGCCGAGGCGCGCCGCGAGGTACGTCGTCATGGTGGCGATGAGACCCGCTCGGCCCAGCCGGTACATGGCGAAGGCGCCGACAGCCAGGACGATGACGAACGCGATGCTGCGCGGGTTCGTCGCGCTGCCGACCATCCACACGCCCGCGGTCACGAGATCCGCGAGCACGATCTGCGCGGGAACCTCGTGCAGTCCGAGCGGGTGACCCCGCGCCCGGTCGAGCCACCAGACGCCCGCGGACGTCGCAACGAGGAACGTGAGGGCAAGCGCCACGAGCGGCACGACTCCCTGCCCACCAAGCCAGAGCCAGGCGACCGCTCCGAGGCACGCACCGACCCGTCCCACAAGCAGCGGGTCGCGCGGAAATACTCCCCGCATCCCGCGGTGACGATAGGTAGGCTCCCGGCCTCGCAGGTATCAGAGTCGTGGGGAGGCCACCATCCAAACCGCTCTCGGCAGCGCGCTCGCCGGGCTTGTCCTTGGCGCGGTCGCGGTGCCGCTCTTCACGACATCGTTTCCGCTCGCGCTGGTGGTGTTTGCCGCCCTCGTCGGACTCGTTACGTTGCGCCGGGACTCACACGCGCTCGGTGGAGGATTTCTCGTCGCGTTCGGAATCTGGTGGGTCTACTTCGTACGCCAGGCCGTGGACCGGTGCGCTGCGTTCAACACGGGCGGAGGGTCGTGCACGATCTACGGGACCGAACCGGAGCTGGCACTCGCCGCGTCCGTCGTCGCTCTGGGCGTTCTTCTCGTCGTCGTCGCGGTGCGCGACCGGGACGCTAGGGCTTAACGGGTCCGTTCGGGCTCGGCCGCGGGAGGTCGGTGCGCGGCGGAGCGAAGACCTGGACGACCTGCGTGGCCTCTTCGAAGACGCGAGCGCCATGCGCGGTTCCGGCGGGTATCCGGAAGCTGTCACCCACCATGAGGATGCGCTGCTCGCCGGCGATGACCATCGCCAACGATCCCTTTACGACGACGCCGAACTGCTCGACGTCGTGCTTGTGGGTTTCGACGATCGTCCTCGGGGTGTAGTCGTACACGATCATCGTTGCGTGCTGGGCGTGCACGACGCGGCCCTTCACCCCCGGGTGCGGCTCGATCAGCGGAAGGTCGCGAGGACTCGCGTAGTAGAGCTTAGGCACGGCCGCGCTAGGACGCGGTGGCTTCGTCGCCCTCGAGCGAGATCTGCTCGTTCTTGGAGAGGAGGAGTGGCTTCATGCGGCCCTCGATCGAATCGCCGGTGACGACGACCTTCCGGATGTTCGTGCTCGACGGGATCTCGTACATCACGTCGAGGAGCACCTCCTCGATGATCGTACGGAGCCCGCGGGCGCCGGTCTTTCGCTTCGCGGCGCCCTTGGCCGCCGCTTCGAGCGCGTCCGGCGTGAGCTGGAGCTCCACCTTGTCGAGCGCGAGGAACTTCTGATACTGCTTCACGATCGCGTTCTTCGGCTCGGTAAGGATGCGCATGAGGTCGCCCTCGTCTAACGCCTGCAGCGGCACGACGACCGGGAGCCGGCCGACGAACTCCGGGATGAGCCCGTACTTCAGCAGATCGTCCGGCATCACCTGCTCGAGGATCGCCGAGGTCTCTTTGGTGTTGTCACGGAGCGTGGCCCCGAAGCCCATCGTCTTCTTACCCACGCGCGCCTCGACGATCTTCTCGAGACCTTCGAACGCGCCGCCGCACACGAAGAGGATGTTCGTGGTGTCGATCTGAATGAAGTCCTGGTGCGGATGCTTGCGGCCGCCCTGCGGCGGGACATTCGCGACGGTCCCCTCAAGGATCTTCAGGAGCGCCTGCTGGACGCCCTCGCCGGAGACATCGCGGGTGATCGACGGGTTGTCGCCCTTGCGCGCGATCTTGTCGATCTCGTCGATGTAGATGATCCCGCGCTGCGCGCGATTGAGGTCGAAGTCGGCCGCCTGAATGAGCCGGAGAAGGATGTTCTCGACATCCTCGCCGACGTAACCCGCCTCCGTAAGACTGGTCGCATCGGCGATCGAGAACGGCACGTCGAGGATGCGGGCGAGGGTCTGCGCCAGAAGCGTCTTGCCGCACCCGGTCGGGCCGATGAGCAGCACATTCGACTTGCCGAGCTCGACATCGTCCACGCGGTGTCCCGCGCCGACGCGCTTGTAGTGGTTGTACACGGCGACGGAGAGGACACGCTTTGCCTTGTCCTGGCCGATGACGTACTGGTCGAGGATCTCGTTGATGCGGCGCGGGCTGGGGACCTTGGCCCCAAGGGTTCGCGCCTTCGGCGTCTCCATGAACTCTTCGTCGACGATCTCGCGGCAGAGGGTGATGCACTCGTCGCAGATGTAGACGCCCTGACCGGCGATGAGCTTTCGGACCTGGTCCTGGCTCTTGCCGCAGAAGGAGCAGCGATAGGGCTTGCCGCCCTTCGCGGTCGTTGTCATGGTCTAGCGGGAACCCACCGGCTCTCGAGTCGGCTCGCGGGTTTCTCCCTCGGCCTTGGCGATCGAGATGAGCGACTCCTTGCCGACGAAGATCTCGTCGATGAGGCCGTAGTCGCGCGCCTCTTCCGCGCTCATGAAGCGATCACGCTCAGCATCGCGCTTCACTTTCTCGGCCGCTTGGCCGGTGTGGTGCGCCAGGATCCGCATGAGCTTCTCGACGAGCGTTTCGAGCTCTCTCACCTGTATGAGCACGTCCTGGGTATTACCGCGGAACCCGCCTGACCCCTGGTGGATCATGATCCGGGAGTTCGGCAGCGCGTACCGCTTCCCCTTCGCGCCGGCCGCGAGGAGCACGGCGCCCATCGAGGCGGCCTGGCCGATGCAGATCGTGTTCACAGGGGCTTTGAGGTACTGCATGGTGTCGTAGATGGCGAGTCCGGCTGTGACGACGCCCCCCGGCGAGTTGATATAGAGGTAGATATCCCGCTCGGGGTCCTCGGATTCGAGGAAGAGGAGTTGCGCGATGATCAGGTTGGCCATCGTGTCCTCGACCGCGTCCCCGATGAAGATGATCCGTTCCTTGAGCAGGCGGGAGAAGATGTCGTAGGCGCGCTCGCCGCGCCCGGACTGCTCAATGACCATCGGCACGTAGTTCCGCGTCGTCAAAAGACACCCTCCTCGCGAGTTGTGCCCGTTCAAAGAGTGTACGGCAGCCAATTGACGCCGACTCGCGATTTTGTGACTTGATCACGTAGCCATTCGGGATCAGGCGTCCAGGCATGTCCGTCTGACAGGCGAGCCAGTACGATTCGCGCGACGGCAGGAGAGAATGCGTAAGCTCCCGCGCTCGCTGCGCTTCTACGTGGCGGCGTCAACTCTGTACGCCGCCCTGGTCTTCTTTGCCGTCCAATTCATCTACACGATCGAGCTTGCCCACAGCGGGATCGTCATCGCGCTCCGGGACAGCGGGGACGTGCTCTCATCGATCCAGATCGTGTCCTTCGTGGTGTGGCTGGGCATCAGCCTCATCGCCGCCGCGATCATGCATCGGCTCGCGACCGCGCTCGCCGGGGCGAAGTCGGCGGAAGCTGAGGCAAAGAGCTCGGAAGAACACAAGGACCAGGAGCTCGGCTCGATCTTCGGCCTGTCGGCGGCTCTCGCCGGCCCGCTCGACCTCGAGCAGATCGGCGGGTATTTCGTCGCGGCCATCCGGGGCGGCCTCCCGCTCGACGTGACGCTCGCTCTCATCGTGTACGACGACGTGCTCGAGGCTTTTCGCACGATCGCTGCGGATGGCCCACGGGCCGAGGCGTTCAAGGAGCGCAGCTACTCCTCGGTCGCTCTACCTTCGATCGTTCGGGTCCGCGTGATCGACCACCGCCAGTCGCTCGTCGTGGCAGACACAGCGGCCGAGCCCCAGATGTGGGCAAGGGTCAAAGAGGAGATGCCCGCGCTCGCTCCCGCACGATCGTTCGCTGCGCTGCCACTCGTGTCGCGTGAACGGCTCGTCGGTGCACTTCTCCTGCTGGGCGAACGTCCCGGGGACGTCACACCCGACACAGCTCAGCTGCCGGTGATCATGGGCCAGTACGTGGCAGGTTCGATCCACAGCGCGCTCTCGGTTAAGGAGGCGGAGGCTCGAGCCGAGCGCGAGGCGCTCGTGAACCGCATCGCACAGCGCGCTCGCGCGAGCCTCGACCCGACCGAGATCCTCCGCGGCACGGTGGACGAGCTCGCCAAGGTCCTCGGTGTCTCTCGCGCCCTCGTCTGCACCGGCGCGAGCGAAGAGGATCTTGCGGTCTCGTACGAGTGGGACGCCACGGGCGTCGCCCCGGTCGGTGTCGGCGCCAAGCACCTGCCCATCGCGCGACTCGCGGCGCGCCTCGGGCGCACGGTCATCGTTACGGACATCCGGAAGGATCGGCGCTTCGCGGACGCGCACCGCCCCGAGGACCAGGTGACACAAGACGTCATCGCCGCCGCGGCGACCCCGATCCGGGTCGGTGGGCAGCTCGCCGGCGCCCTCTCGTTCTCGCAGATCGACCGCACTCGTGAGTGGACGGCCGACGAGGTGCGGCTCATCGAGTCGGTCGGGCAGGAGCTCCGCGTCGCGATCGCCGCAGCAGAGGCGTACGAACGCCAGCGCGCCGCAGTCGCCGAGCTCGAGCGTTTGAACCGGGCAAAGTCCGACTTCGTCTCGATCGTGAGCCACGAGTTCCGCACGCCGCTCACGGGCATCCAGGGGTTCTCGGAGATGATGCGGAGCGAGGACCTGACCCTTGAAGAGATGCGCGAGTACGCCGGCGACATCAACAAAGATGCCCACCGCCTCAATCGAATGATCAACGAGATGCTGGACCTCGACAAGATGGAGTCGGGCCGGATGCAGCTCCATCGCGAGCCGGTGGACCTGAACAACGTGGTGAGCGAAGCCGTCAACCGGGTGCGGCCGAACGCACCGCAGCACCCCGTGTCAGTACGGCTCGACCCGCTCGTCGGAGAGATGAGCGGGGACCGCGACAAGCTCACCCAGGTGATCGCGAACCTCCTGAACAACGCCGTGAAGTACTCGCCGAACGGTGGCGAGATCGTGGTGAGCACTCGCCTCGAGGGAAACACCTCGCACGTCGTCGTGCGCGACCACGGCATGGGCATCCCAAAAGAGGCGCTCGAGGCGATCTTCGAGCGGTACGGCCGGGTGGAGTCTCCGGCGACGCGACACATCCAGGGAACAGGGCTCGGGCTCCCGATCGTGCGTCAGATCGTGCAGCTCCACGGCGGCACGGTCTGGGCGGAGAGCACGGTCGGCGCGGGGTCGGTGTTCCACGTCATCTTGCCGCGAAGCGCGGCTGCGCGCTCCGACGTCACCGAGGCCGCCTCATGAGCAAGGTCGTCTTCTGCGAGGACGACCCTATGATCCGAAAGCTCGTGCAGGCCGCGATGCGCTCGACGACCCACGACGTGCACATCGCCGAGGATGGGAAGCGAGGACTCGATCTCATTGAGCGCGTTCGTCCTGACGTAGTCTTCAGCGACGTGGCGATGCCGGTTATGGATGGCTTCGAGCTGGCCGACGCGATGCGCGCGATGCCCGATATCGCGCACATCCCGATCGTATTCATGACGGCGTCGGTCCAGCGCCAGCAGATCGAAGAATGCTTCCGGCACGGGGCCGCGGGCCATCTTGCCAAGCCGTTCACGATGGCCGATCTACGCGCGCGCGTGGCGCAGTACTCGAAGAGCTAGTGGCCGGCGAGCGCGTCCTTTTCGTCGACGACGAGGAGCAGATACGAAAGCTCCTTTCGACCTGGCTGACGCGGCACGGGTACGAGGTCACCGTCGCGAACGATGGCTGGGAAGCTCTGAAAGCCATTCGCGCCAAATCACCGGACCTCGTGATCACGGACGTGAACATGCCGAACATGAACGGCCTGGAGCTCACCCGACGGATGCGCGCCGACCATCGCACGGCGCGGATCCCGGTGATCATGCTGTCCGCGCGCAAACAGGCCGACGACGTCCTCACCGGCTACGCCGAAGGGGCCGACGAATACATCCCCAAGCCCGTCGAGATGGCGGTGCTCGCGGCGAAGGTCGAGGTCCTGATCAGGCGATTCCGCACGACTGCGGGCGACGCCATCGTGAAGCGCGGCGGCAACGTCATCCTCTTCGTCCACGGCAAGGGCGGCGTCGGATCCACGACGCTCGCCGTCAACGCGGCCGTCGCGCTCGCCGCGACCACGATCTATCGCGTCACGTTGCTCGATCTGAACCTCGAATTCGGGAACGCCCCGATGCTGATGAATCTCACCGCCGCGCGTTCGCTCGCCGATCTCGCCGAAAACGCGCACGAGCAGCTCGACGACGCGACGTTCGCGAGCTACCTCGATCAGGACCGAAGCGGGGTCCGCGTCCTCGCCGGATCCGACGGGCCCGAACGCGCCGAGCTCGTCACGGTTCCCGCGGTCCAGCAGGCTATCGACCATCTCCAGAAGCAGTCCGACTACGTCGTGATCGATGCACCCGCGAGCTTCTCCCAGCAGGCGCTCGCCGCGCTGGACGCGGCTGATGCGGTCGTGGTCGTGACCGCCGCTCATCTTCCGTCGCTCAAAGCGACGAAGCAGGCGCTCGACGTCCTCGAGAAACTCTCCTTCCCGCAGGAACGAACGGTCCTTGTGGTCAACCGCACGAGCGCCACCGGTGTGGAGATGGATCACGTGGCGCGCTTCTTCAATCGCAAGCCGGACATCGTCGTGCCGTACACGCAGGCCTGCGACGATGCCGCGGACCGGGGCCGGCCGCTCGTCGCGCTTCACCCCGACAGCGCCGCGGCGAAAGTCATCCGCGATCTCGCGGCGCGTATCGCGGTCGCGGCTCCCGCGGGCAGGTAACACCGCGGGCTGAACCGCCCGAGCATCGCCCACGTACACCAGGAGGACATTCGGGGAGGAGAGCGATGGAACAGCTGAACGAGACGCAGCGATATTTCATCGACGAGCACATCGAGGATCACCGCGAGGGCCTGATCTCGCGCCGTGAGCTTTTTCGCCGGGTGACGCTCATCGCCGGAAGCGCGGCTCTGGCGAGCACCATCCTCGCCGCGTGCGACCTCAGCCCAAAGCCCGCGGCGACGTCGCCCTCGAGCGCGCCGACGAGCGCTTCCGGGTCGCCCAGTCTTGTGGCGCAGCCCTTCGCCACGCCGCCGCCGGCGACGACCACCGACGGCGTCACAGTCAAGGAGAACGACCCGCGCATCACCGTGTCGCAGCCGTCGGTCAAGGGTGCAGACGGTGCGGACCTCCAGGCGTACATGGCGAAAGCCAACCTGAGCGGCCGCGTGCCTGGCGTGATCGTCATCCACGAGAACCGCGGACAGACCGAGCACATCCGCGACGTTGTGCGGCGCGTCGCCACGGCCGGCTTCGTCGGGCTCAACATCGACCTGGCGGCGCGGGACGGCGGAGCCGCCAAGCTCACCGACCAGGCGACATACAACGCGGCGCTCGGCAAACGCTCGGTCGCCGAAAAGATCTCCGACCACAAGGCCGCGGTCGACTTCCTCAGGACGCAGACGAGCGGCACCATCGGCGTCGTCGGCTTCTGCTTTGGCGGAGGCGAGACCTGGAACGTCGTCATCGCTGCCCTGGACCTGAAAGCGGCCGTGCCGTTCTACGGGCCGAAGCCGACGACGAACTTCGAAGACCTCGCGAAGGCCAAGGCCGCGGTGTCCGCTGTCTACGCGGAGCAGGACACCGCGATCACCGGCACCGCGCCCCAAATGGAGGAGCAGCTCAAGAGGGCCGGCGTTGACTACAAGATCACGACATACCCGGGCGTCGGTCACGCGTTCCACAACGACACCGGC
>Ga0209806_1000127_pt1 | contig 45273 bp, 42 predicted proteins | sample GraSoiAngelo_152_FD_186166 | JGI IMG/M metagenome (GOLD analysis project Ga0209806, IMG submission 186166) | Grasslands soil microbial communities from the Angelo Coastal Reserve, California, USA - 14_1009_12_30cm (SPAdes) (version 2) | ecosystem: Environmental > Terrestrial > Soil > Grasslands ... | reverse complement strand
TGCCCCGTCCGCTCGCGTCACTCGGGCGCCCATGGCGGTGAGAAGCCGCTCGGTGTGGTCCCGGGTCGGATAGGGCTCCCTGACGGTCGTAGGTCCGGAGGCATGCAATCCCGCCAGCAGCAAGGCCGTTTTCACCTGGGCGCTGGCCCGGGGTAGATCATGGTTGAAACCGCTGAGCGGCGTGCCTTCTATGGTCAGCGGCGGCTTGCCATCGGTGGCGGTGATTCGCGCACCCATCCTTCTGAGTGGCTCTACCACACGCTCCATCGGCCGGCGGCGGAGGGAGGCGTCCCCGATGAGCGTGCCCGAGACTCGACCGCCTGCGAGCGCCCCGGTGAGAATGCGCATCGTGGTGCCCGAGTTCTTGCAGTCGAGGGCGCCGTCCGGAGATCGCCAGGCCTGGAGCCCGCTGCCCCGGAGCCGCCAGATCGGACCGCTGGCATCGAGCTCGCAACCGAGCTTGCGCAGGCACTCCGCCGTTGCCCGCACATCCTCGCCGTCCGGCATTCCCCCAAGCTCGGTATCGCCTACGGCGAGCGCGCCCAGGATGAGGGCCCGGTGCGCAATCGACTTGTCGCCGGGCACACGAGTCTGTGCCCGGAACCTGGTGGCCGGCGAGACCACCTCGACGGTCACATGCGCTCCCATTGATCGTGCGCGAGCTTTACCTCTTCGAAGAGCTCCCAGATCCGCTCGTCATCGTTTTCGAGATGCCGCCTGTATTTTGAAAGGGCGGCCTGCAATCGGTCGACCGCGTCGAGCAGCGCCGCCCGGTTCGTGCGGGCGATCCCGGTATAGAGGTCGGGGTCGCCGCCCGCCAACCGCACCATGTCACGAAACCCGGGGCCGGCGATGCGTACAGCCTCCCGCCATTCGGGCGAGGCCTTGATGGTTGCACCGTAGGCGGAGCTCAGGGTGAAGGCAAGGTGGCTGACGAGCGCAACCCGCCGATCGTGCTCGTCCGGACCGATGACCACCCGCCTGGCGCCGACGGCGTCGACGATCTCGAACAGGGGCGCGAAGCGGCCCAGGTCCTGATCCCCGTCCGGGGTGAACACCCAGGGCGCACCCTGAAACAGCCGCGGCTCGGCCGCGCGCAAGCCACTCTCTGATTTCCCCGCCATGGGATGCCCTCCCAGAAACCGGCCGGCGTCGGGAATCAACTCGCGGGCCCAGTCCAGCACCGCACGTTTCACGCTGCCGACATCGGTAACCAACGTCTGTTTCGGGAGCTCGCGTCCGAGCCGGCTGAAGACCGGGCGCATCTCCTGCAGGGGCGTGGCCACCACCACCAGGTCACAGGCGGATGCGAGACGCAGGTCAGCGCCGGCAGCGGTTACGGCGCCTCGTTTGACTGCAGCCGCCGCCGAGTCTTCAGATCGGGCGATGCCGATGACCTCGATATCCGGCCGCGCCTCACGCAACGCCAACCCGAGCGACCCGCCGATCAGCCCGACGCCGATAATGGCGACCCGGGTCACGCTGTTTTTCCCAGGGCGGCCGCCAGCGGGCGCAACTGTTCCATTAACGCTTCGAAGCCCTCCGGCGTCAGCGATTGGGCGCCGTCTGAGAGGGCCGATTCGGGATGCGGATGAACCTCAACCATCACGCCGTGCGCGCCTGCGGCGATCCCGGCGAGCGCCATGCTTGCCACGAGCGATCGGCGTCCGGTGCCGTGGCTCGGGTCAACAATGACCGGAAGATGGCTCAGCTCGCGGATCAGCGGGATGGCATTGAGGTCCAGGGTATTGCGGGTGTAGGTCTCGAAGGTGCGGATGCCACGCTCGCAAAGGATCACCTCGTAGTTGCCCTGGGATAGGACGTACTCGGCGGAGAGCAGCCACTCCTCGACGGTCGCGGACATCCCGCGCTTGAGCAGGATCGGCTTGCGGACCCGGCCGACCTCTGACAGGAGGGAGAAGTTCTGCATATTGCGGGCGCCGATCTGAAGCACGTCTGCCACCTCCACGACCGCCTCGATGTCCGCCGGTGTGAGCACCTCGCTGATGATGGGTAACCCGGTTTCCGCTCTCGCCCCGGCCAGGATGCTCAGACCGTCGCGACCGAGTCCCTGGAACGTATACGGTGATGTGCGCGGTTTGAAGGCGCCGCCGCGAAGGGCGTGGGCGCCGGCGGTCTTAAGCCTGCGGGCAGTCTCCATGAACATCTCCTCGCTCTCCACGGAGCAGGGGCCGGCCACCACCCAGACCGTTTCGCCGCCCACGTCGCGCTCACCAACCCGGATGTGGGTATCGCGCGGACGGAACTCTCGGTTGGAGAGCTTGTAGGGCTTGGTAATCGGGATGACCTCGGCCACGCCGGGCGCTTCGAGAAAGGTGTCCTTCAACTCGAAGGGATTGCTGCCGATGACACCTATCACTGTCCGCTCCTCGCCCCCGCTCAGATGGGTCTTGAGGCCGTGGGATTGGACCGTCTTGACCACCGCTTCGATCTGGGCCGGGGTGGCGTCGTGCCGCATGACGATGATCACAGCCGGCTCCGCAGGCCGCTGGCGCCACGCAGGTAGACAAACCGAATGTCGGACGCCGCCCGCTTGGTGTTGACCAGCACCAGTACGCGAATACAGCGTGGAACGCTCCGCGGGTTCGAGGGCGGGACCTCCATCTCATGCCCGCACAGAAGCGGGACGTCGGTCCATCCCATGCGGCGGGCAGCCACCGCCGGGAATTCGGCAGTCAGGTCGCGAGTGGTGGTGAACCATACGCCTGCGATATCGGCTGGATCCAGCCGGTTGTCGCTGCTGATCGACTGCAGCATTTCCGTGGTCGCCTCAATGACCGCGGTCTGTGTGTCGGCGTCAGCCGTTGTCGCCCCTCGGATGCCTCGGACCGCCATGCTTTTCGCACACGTTACTGAATTTGAGGGGTATTCGAATGCACGAACCCCCACCCCGCCCCTCCCCAATAGGGGGAGGGAGATGCGCCTCAGGTGATAGCCCAGATATTCGGTAAGGTGATATTCTCGGCCTTAGAATGCGAAATCCCGCCGATCGTCTGACGCTCTATGGAGAGCGCAACGTCCCATCACGAGAACCCGCGGGCGTTGACGAAGCCGCCTTCGACGAAGTGCTCCGGGATGCGATCACTGCCGTGGAGGCCGACGGCCTCCCCTACCTGCTCATGGGCGGAATCGCTTCGGGCATGTTGGGCCGCCCGCGCTGGACCCATGACGTTGATCTCCTGGTCAAGCCCGAGCACGCGGCGCCGGTCCTGCAGACGCTTGCCCGGGCCGGCTTCACTACCGAGGAGACGGACCCGGTCTGGCTCTATAAGGCATTCAAGCGAGCCGTCCTGGTGGACATCATCTTCTATGGCGAGGGCGGCATCTACCTCGACGAGGAGATGCTCCGCCATTCGCTGGTCCGGGAATTCAAAGGACTGCCCGTCCGGATCGCATCGCCGGAAGACCTGATCGTGATCAAGGCGATCGTGCACAAGGAAGAGACCTCGCGGCACTGGTTCGATGCGCTGGCGATCCTCAGCCGCAGCGACATCGATTGGGACTACCTGTTACATCGGGCGCGCCGCGGGGCGCGTCGCGTGCTCAGCCTGCTGATCTACGCCCAATCCCGGGACATCCTGGTCCCCACCTGGGTGGTGCGCCGGCTCTATCAGACGACCTGTGAGGCTTGAGGAGATCGATGGAAACGCCCGACGACTACGTGACCGAGGATCTTCGCGACCGGCTCATACACGACCCGCGGGTCTACGAGCAGGACCTCACGATCCGCATAGACCAGAGAAAGCTGACGGTTGGCGGCAACGTCACCACGGCCGAGCGACAGCAGGCGATCACCGACGCCGCGCGGGAGCTCCTTCCCGGCTATGAAATCGCCAACGAGACAACTGTGGTGCCTTCCTCCGAGCCCGACAGCGAGGAGCGGCTGAGATGATCCGGATCGCTGCCGTCGGCGACCTCCATTACGGCGTCGACACCAGAAACCTGTTGCGGCCGGGCTTTGAGCACCTGGCGGAGCGGGCGGATGTCCTCCTGCTGGCAGGTGACCTCACCCGATGCGGCGACCCGGCCGAGGCACAAGTTCTTGCGGAGGAGATCCGCGACCTTCCCATCCCGCGAGTGGCAGTGCTGGGCAACCACGACTATCACGCCGACCAGGAGGACCGCGTACGCGGGATCCTGGAGGAGGCGGGCGTGCGGGTTCTGGAAGGCGAGAGCATTGTGCTCGAGATCGACCATGCCAGGCTGGGGATTGCGGGCTCAAAGGGTTTCGGCGGCGGTTTCACCGGAGCATGTGGCAGCGACTTCGGCGAGCCCGAGATGAAGGCCTTTGTCGGGCACACCAAGAAGGTGGCGGACCGGCTGGAGAATGCTCTGCGCCGGCTGGATACGGACTTGAAGGTGGCTCTCCTGCACTACGCCCCTGTGGAGCAGACCCTCGTAGGCGAGAGGCTGGAGATCTACCCATTCCTGGGCAGTTACCTTCTCGCCGAGGCGGTCGACCGCGCCGGGGCCGACCTGGTGTTCCACGGCCACGCCCACCATGGCATCGAGCGAGGCATGACACCTGGAGGCATTCCGGTGCGCAATGTGGCGCAGCCGGTCATCCGCCATGCCTACAACGTCTATTCCCTGGAGCCAAAACTCGAGCGCGACCGGGTGCTGGCGGCCAGCTAGGCGCTCCCCCGCCCCGACCCTCCCCTAGAGGGGGAGGGGGAGCGCTAGCGCGGTGGCTTGACCTCGCCGTCCAGGTACGCGCTGGCCACCATGGTCACGAACTGATAGACCGCATCCTCTGGGCGGGCGATTGGCCCAGGCCGGTAGGCGCGCGACGACACCCCTCTCTGGACGGACTCGCAGGCATGCCAGTCCTGCTTGTTGGTGATGTCCCAGAACTCCAACGCATACGACGGGTCAAACCCCGCCTGGCCGATCACCTCGGGCGGCCAGAGCAGCTCGCATTCGACCCGCGTCCGATCCGGCGCGATCGGTTCGAGCCGGTGGGACAGCACGTAGTCCGGGTGCAAGCTGAGCAGAAGGTTGGGAAAGAGAGCGAGGTAGTAGACGTGGCGACGCTGGCCCTCGTCCAGGCCGGGCAACGGAGGGGCCGGGCTGGCACCGGTCAACGACATGGTCTGGGCGTGCTCCATCAGGTCCATTACACCGCCCACCCAGAGGCCTGACGGGCGATAGTTCGCGCCGCTGGTCGGCGGCGTCACCAGGCACAGCTCGGGGTGAATCTGGGTGCAGTGGTAGCACTCGTGGTAGTTCTCGACCAGCAGCTTCCAGTTGGCTGACGCGAGGTACTCCATCCGGGCGCCGACCACCAGACCTCCGGGGTCGTGTGGCCGGACAAGTGACTCCAGGTCACCAACGTATTCCGGCATGGATGGAGCGCCACCGGTAACGTTCGCGAAAATCCATCCGCGCCATTCCTCGACCGCCACCGGGACCAGTCCGTGGTCGTCCGCGGTAAAGCCAGGCCGTGGACCGAGCCGGGGAGCCGATTTCAAGCGTCCGTCCTCCTGGTATGTCCAGCCGTGATAAGGACACTGGACGAGACGGCCCTCAGCTGATCCACCGAGGGGAAGCAGCTCGTGGCCCCGATGCCGGCAGACGTTGAAGAATCCGCGAAGCATCCCGGAGTCGTCTCGTGTCAGAAGGATCCCCTCCCCTCCCACCGGGACGGCTCGTCTCGACCCGGGATGCAGGTCCGATGCCCGCCCGACGCATACCCAGCCTGCCTGGAAGAAATGCTCCATCTCCCAGGCAAAAACCTCTGGAGATGTGTAGGCAGCACCCGGCAGTGTCGTGCTGCTGCCAAATGGCTCGAGGGCGCTTTCGAGGGCCAAGCGGTCGAGCGGCGCTATTGTCGCCACTAGCCGGCCGCCTTATCGCGTAGTTTGAAGCGCTGGGTCTTGCCGGTGGCCGTCTTGGGCAGCGCGTCCACGAACTCAACCCAGCGTGGGCGCTTGTATTCGGCGATTTTGGAGCGGACGAAATCCTGAAGCTCTTTCGCCAACGATTCCGAAGGTGACTGGCCTGCAGCCAGCACGACGTAGGCCATCGGTTTTTCGAGCTCGTCCTGGTCGCGGCGCCCGATCACACCCGCCTCGAGCACGGCCGGGTGTTCCACAAGCGTGTTCTCGATCTCGATCGGGCTGACCCAGATGCCGCCAACCTTGAGCATGTCGTCGGAACGCCCCGCGTACCAGTAATACCCGTCCTCGTCGCGCCAGTATTTGTCGCCGGTGCGGATCCAGTGGCCTTCGATGGTGTCCTTGGTCCGCTCGTGCTTGTTCCAGTAGTAGGCGCACGTGCTATCACCCTTGATCAGAAGGTTGCCGATGGTGCCATCAGGGACAGCCGCACCGTGGTCGTCGACAAGCCTCGCCTCATAACCTGGAACCAGCTCGCCGCTGGAGCCAGGTCGGACCCGCCCTGGACGGTTGGAGATGAATATGTGGAGGATCTCGGTACTGCCAATTCCGTCCAGGATCTCGATGCCGAAGCGCTGGTTGAACCGCTCGTAGAGCGCTTTGGGCAAAGCCTCGCCGGCTGAGACCGCCAGCCGGATGCTGGATAGGTCAAAGTCGCCGCCATCCTCTCTGCGGTGGGCGAGGAGCATGCCGTAATTCGTCGGAACCGAGTAGAAGAGGGTTGGTCGGTAGCGCTCGATCTGCGCGTAAATATTGGGAGGCGTGGGCGGCCCGGGCCAGAGGATGGTGGTGGCGCCTACGGCGAAGGGGACGGTGAGCGAGTTACCAAGGCCGTACGCGAAGAAGAGTTTGGCGGCGGAGAGCGGCCGGTCCGTCGGCTGGACGCTGAGAATGCCACGGCCGTAGAGCTCGACCGTATGGACCGCATCGTGGTGGAGATGGACGGCGCCCTTTGGAAACCCTGTCGTCCCGGAGGAATAGAGCCAGAAGGCGGCGTCATCGCGACTGGTGTCGGCCACGGTCAGATCGGCCGGATGCGCGAGGAGTTCGTCGAGCGACCGGGCATCCTGGGAAGGCTTCCCGGCGACGACCACATGCTCGAGGTAGGGCAGCTCGTCCCGCGGTATGGCGCTGAAGGCGGGGAGCAGAGATTCACCCACAATCAGCAGGCGAGCCCGCGAGTCATTTAGAAGGTAGCGGTAGTCGTGGGGCTTCAGCAGGGTATTCGTCGGGATAGCGACGGCACCGAGCTTGAGCACCCCGAGGAAGCAATAGACGAAAGCCGGGCCATCCAGTAGAAGGAGAACGACGCGCTCCTCGCGTCGGACGCCCAACGTGCGAAGCCCGTTGGCCACCCGGTTTGAGCGCTCGGCGACCTGCGCGTAGGTGACGCTCTCGTCGCCGCACAGGATCGCAACCCGATCCCCGCGGCCTTCGCGGACATGACGGTCCACCAGGTAATCAGCCAGGTTGAACTGTTCCGGGACTATGACGGCGGGCGCCTGCACCGCCCTCTCGATGGTCGCGGCCATACGGCAAAGTCTAGATCGGGCGGCCGCGAATGTCAGGCGAGGGCTAGCCCCTAGAGGGCCAGGATCAGGACTCCCCGCCCTTCCTTCCGATCTCCGCCATGTGGCTGCGGTCGCGGCTGACACTGGCTCCGCCCTTGTGTCCAGCCTGCCGGGCTTCTGCGGACGAAAACTCGTGCGCAGTGCCTGCCTGGTGAGCGGCCCGTCCCCCTTCCCGGGCGATTTGCCGCTGCCTCTCCTCGCTCATAGAAGCAAAGCCGCGACGTCGCTGGCCATCGGTGCGGGAGGTCCGGGGACGAGGCGATTGGGCAGCGGCTCGATGGCTCGGCTTCGCTCGCCGAGAGCTCGTTGCCCCGGCCCGAGATCGGCTGCGCTTGGATCGACTCGACGAGGTTCGACGAGACGATGCACGAGCGGAGGTCCGGCGGGTCGAGGATGGGCGTGAGCGCGACTTCGAACGTGAGGCCCGGGACTTCGACGACTTGGTCTCGCCCTTCTCCGCTCGGATCTTGTTGACAGTGCGCGCGGCCACCTCAGCCTGGCGGCCCTTGTACCGGCCCGACTTCTTGGCACTCTCCTTGATGTGCTCGTACTGGCGCTCCCGCTTTGGACTTGCTCCCCTTGGCATCGGCTTACCTCCAACAGTCAGCTTCTATGGTATCGTGACCTATCAATAATATGATAGCGAAGCTAGCAGGTGCAAGGTGAGCGCGCTGCTGACCCTGCTGGTCAAGGCCATCGTGGCCGGGGTGATGGTGGTCTTGTTCGCCCTCATAGGCGAGGCAGTCAAACCCAAGCGCTTCGCCGGTCTGTTTGCGGCGGCCCCGGCAATCGCCCTGGCCAGCCTTCTGATCACCGCTCTAACCAGGGGAGCCCCCGCCGCTGTGCCTTTCACGCTCGGCATGCTCGCGGGCAGCGCCGGGATGGTGGCGTACTGCCTGGTCTGTCTGGTGACACTCGACCGGCTCCATGCGCTGGCCGGGTCGCTGACCGCCTGGGTGGCCTGGGTCCTGGTCGCCGGAGGAATCTACTTCGCGGTGCTGCGCTGATGCGGAGTCACGAGCTGCTGCGGGATGACTCCCAGCCGATCGGGATTGAAATCAGCAAGCTCGGAGCGGTCGCGCCGAAGGAGCATCTGATCAGGTTTGGGTTTGGGGCCATCCTGGCGGCGGCAGCCGGGGGGATCGGCATGTTGTTCGGTCCGAAGGCAGGAGGCCTTTTCCTCGCGTTCCCCGCGATTCTTCCTGCCAGCCTGACACTGATCGAGAAGAAGGAGGGAAAAGCCGAAGCCTGGGCCGACGCGAGCGGGGGAATCATCGGCGCGATTGGCCTCGCGGGTTTTGCGGGAACCGCTTATCTGTTGTTGGAAGCTGCCGGGCCGGTGCTGGCCCTGGCGGCGGCACTTGCGGTGTGGGCGGGTGTCTCATTGGCCATGTACGCAGCTGTTCGCGCCACTCGTCTGGATCGAATGCTGGACGAGCACATCGCCAAGGAATGAAGGTCCGCCTTCAATCGAATCGAGGATTGGGCGGCGGTCAGCTAGAATTGCCCGGTCGGGCAGGTACCGAAGCGGTCAAACGGAACTGACTGTAGATCAGTTGGCCTAGCGCCTTCGAGGGTTCGAATCCTTCCCTGCCCACTGTCCGAGCCCACATAGCTCAGTGGTAGAGCAACGCCTTGGTAAGGCGTAGGTCTCGAGTTCAAGTCTCGATGTGGGCTTTCTCTTACTTTCCCTGGTCGGCCTCGACCTTGCCTTTCGAAAACGGAAACGCGGATGTGCTTAGGACTGACTGGAAAGAGGGGTTATTGCAATCGGGCAGCGGCGACGCGACGGCAATCGCAAGCCCGATGCGATCGGGAGTGCCGGACTCCTTGTCAGCCAGGTCATTGTCCTCCACATACAGGATCCAGCGGCTGTACCCAGGGATGACCTGGCGCGCTAGCGGACCACTCACGTACGCCCTGGTGCCAATCACGTCCAGGCAGTCGACCGGACCCTTTGAGTCGATAAAGCCCGGATACGTGAACGACGCGTGTCCCTGTGCGTCGAACGGGTCGCCCTCGGCCGCAAATTGGAACTCGAGCAGGAGCCCCCTCAGCAGCGTGGAGCCGTGACCGAGCGAATGACCCGGCCCGGGCAGGCTGCCCTTGGCGGCGCCCGCCGGGAGGTTCGCTCGCAGAGGTTGCCCTGCCGCTGTCAGGACGAGAACACCCGCCGTCGAGCCGCCGGCCGTCCGGTGAACCTGACTCGCGCCAGGGCCAACGGAAGCGGGCCTGACGGCTTGACTCGGCTGCGGCGGTGATCCCACCCGGGCCCGGGCAGCAGCGCCCTGCGTCTGCGTCGCCCTAACGACGCCTGCTCCGGCAAGCGCGTGGGGCAGGTGGTCGGGCCTGGCCGCGACCGCCAGGGCGATGGCCACCAGCGCACCGGGGAGGAGGGCTCCCGCCCTCAGGTTGCGCCACAGCACGGATCTTCAACGCGATAGTCATGGTCAGCTTGCTAGCTTCGACGGCCCTAGTTCGATTCGGCCGCCAGGTATCGTCGGGGATTGCGCACCAACAAGACTTCGACCAGATCGTGGGAAAACCCGGCTGTCCGAATCGAATTGATGGAGTCATCCAGCGTTCCGCACTGCCGGGTCGCCACCAGCAGCTGGCCGGCCCAGCCAGCCTCTATCAGCCGTTTCAGCGAACGCTGCCACGCGGGGATGCGCGCCTCGATCGCGAGCCAGGCTCCGCGGACCGCGATGCTGCAGAGCGCCTCGAGGTTGGCGAGCCTATCATCCGCCGAATGCACCGCCAGCTTCCGCAAGTCGGTGCCCTGCGCCTGGAGGCGATCCATCTCTCGAAACGCCTGGCACGGTTCGTCTGGCAATAGATAGGTCAATCCCTGCGAAAACCGAACAATGTTGACCCGCGGTTCTTCGGCGAGGCGTTCGTTGCTACTGGCCGGCCGCGCCTCGATGACGGTATTCCCTCCGGCCAGCCTAAAAGCGTCCAGCTCCGTGGTCAGTGCATCGGGATCGCTTGTCGAGTGGCCATGAAGCAGGGTGACACCGAGCTGGGCCGGGTCGATCCGACCCAGCACCGAGCGAATCATCCGCCAGGCTCCTGTCCGCGACGGAAGCGATCGAGCCGCTCTCGAGTCTTCGGGTCCAGGCGGTCTTCAAGTCGCCTGGACAGATCGGAGCGTGCCTTGCGATCGTTGATCTGTACGTCGCGGCCGGCGAGCGCAGCTTCGACCTGTGCCTTCAGTACCAGGGCCGAGACAGTCTTGACGCCCTTCCCAAGGGCGATGTCGCGCTGCAAAGCATCCGAAGTGGCGACCGTGACCTCGTCGCTGGACCGGGCCTCATAGACGAGCCGCTCGATCACGTGGTCGGCTGACGCGCCGCGCCCGGAGTAGACGACCTGAATGCCGGAGACCTGTTGCTCAGTCCCCTCGGCGCTCGGCCGGCGATGCGAATCGAAGACCACCGTCACCTTTTGCCCGGTCATTGCGGCGTAGTCAGCCAGGATCGCCACCAACACGTCGCGAGCATCCTCCAGCTTGGCGTCTTTTAGGGCAGCCAGCTCCGGCCAGGCAAATATCATGTTGTAGCCGTCGACGATCAGCCGCTCCACGCACTAAGCGTATTCCTGCCCAGCGACTAGTGGGCGGCGGTCGAGCGACGCTGCCGCAGGACCTCGTAAAGGACGATGGCGCCGGCAACGGCTGCGTTCAAGGAGTCGACGCGGCCGTGCATCGGCAGCCGGACGAGCGCATCAACCCTCTTGCGCAATAGCTGGTGGAGGCCCTCCCCCTCGGCACCGATGACGAGAACCAGTGGCCGCCGATAGTCGAATGCCGTGTAGTCCGTGGGGGCGTCCCCCGCCAGGCCAACCGACCAGAACCCCAGCGGCTTGAGCACCTCGAGCGACTGGGCAAGATTTGCTACTCGGGCGTAGCGGAGGTGTTCGGCGGCTCCGGCCGATGCCTTCACCACCGACGGCGTGACCTCGGGGGAACGGTTATGCGACAGGATGATCCCCCCCACGCCGGCAGCCTCGGCGGTTCGGCTGATGCTGCCCAGGTTCTGCGGGTCCTGCAGGCTGTCCAGCATCAGCAGCACCGGATCGCTCGCTTCGGCCAGGGCCGCCTGGGCCATTGGTTCGAGCTCCCAGTAGCGGCGCCGCTCCACGTAGGCAACCACGCCCTGGTGGGCCTGAGTATGGGCGATGTCGTCGAGCCGCTCGCGCGCCGAATACTCGATCGGGAGTGCCTGCTTCTGCGCGAACGCAATCACCTGCTGCAGGCGGGGCTCGTCGCGAAGCCCCTGTGCCAGCACCAACCGGCGGACAGGGCGCCCAGCACGAATGGCCTCGAGTACGGGGTTGCGGCCATAGACGATGTCCGGAGGACGGCGGGGCAGCTACCAGTCCCTCAGAGTCGCTTCCATCGGACTCCGTCCTTTGTGTCATACAGCTGGATGCCCATCGCCTTGAGTTGATCCCGAATGGCGTCGGCGCGGGCAAAATCGTTCGCATCGCGTGCACTCTTGCGTTCAGCTATGAGCCGGGTGATCGTGTCTTCCAGCTCCCGGGCGGGGAAGTCGATCACGTCCAGGATCCGGTTGGCGTGCTTCAGCATCGCGTAGGCTGAGGCGCGCTCCGCCTCGGACACGCTTGCGGAATCGAGCCGGGTGTTGAGTCCGCCGACGAACTTGAAGAGCTGTCCGACAGCCTCCTGGATATTGAGGTCGTTCGACAACGCATCGTCCCACTGTCTCTTCACATCCTCCGGCGGCAGGCCGGTGGCGTCCTCGGCGATGTTCAACCGTACGACGAATTCGTCGAGGCGGCGGACAGCGCCCTCAGCCTGGCGCAAAAGGTCTTCCGAGAAGGCGAGCGGACTTCGATAATGCGCCCCCGTAAGCAGGGCGTATCGGATGGCTCGCGGGGTATAGCCCTCAGCCAGTAAATCCCGCACGGTGGCGAAGTTCTTGAGCCGCTTCGACATCTTTTCGCCGGTCGCGTCCTGCAGATGCTGCGCATGAAGCCAGTAGCGGACGAACGTCTTTCCGGTCGCGCCTTCGCTCTGCGCGATCTCATCCTCGTGATGGGGGAATATCAGGTCGACACCGCCGGTGTGGATGTCGAGCGTCTCCCCGAGGTACTTCATGCTCATTGCCGAACACTCGATATGCCAGCCCGGACGGCCCGGGCCGAGGGCGGTCTCCCAGAAGTGCTCGCCGGTCTTGCGCGCCTTCCAGAGGACGAAGTCGCGAGGGTCCTCCTTCGAATACTCGTCGACGTCGACTCTCGCTCCAGCCTTGATCCCGCTCAGATTCAGATGGCTGAGGACGCCGTACCTGGGAAAGCTTGCAATCCGAAAGTAGGTCGAGCCGTCGCTGACATAGGTGTGGCCCTTCGCGTCCAGCTGCTGAATCAGTGAAACCATCTCCGGGATGTGGCGGGTGGCCCGTGGGTATTCAGCAGCCGGTTCCACACGAAGCGTGCTCAGGTCTTCGTGATAGGCGTCGATGTAGGGCGCCGTGTACTCGTCGATGGACAGCGCCCGCTCGGCCGATTTGCGAATGATCCGATCCTCGACGTCCGTGATGTTCATCACCTGGGTTACCTGATATCCCTGCGATTCCAGGACGCGCCGAAGGAGATCCTGGAAGAGGACCGTCCGGAAGTTGCCGACGTGTGAGTAGTCGTGCACGGTCGGGCCGCAGGTGTACATGCGGACCTGGCCGGGTACCAGCGGCGCGAATTCCTCGAGCCGCTGGGAGGCGGTGTTGAAAAGCGTGAGCTTGCTCACACCGACGGCCGAAGCAGGACAACCGCCTGGGCGGCCAGCCCCTCACCTCGCCCAATCACCCCCAGGTGATCTGTCGTGGTGGCTTTGAGCCCGACGGCGGCCGGCTCGACACCAAGTGCGCTTGCCAGGTTCTTGCGCATTTCGTCCCGATACGGGGCGAGCTTCGGCGCCTGTGCAATCAGAGTCACGTCTGCGTTGCCCACCGTCCAGCCAGCGGCACGGCACCGGCCGCCGGCGTCGCGAAGGAGATCCAGGCTGCGCGCATCCTTGTATTTCGGGTCGCTGTCCGGGAACAGGGTGCCGATGTCACCCAGGGCGGCTGCGCCGCAGAGGGCATCGATCAACGCATGGCAGATGACATCGCCATCGCTGTGGCCAAGAAGGCCCATGTCCCAGGGAAGCTCCAGGCCGGCCAGCACCAACCGTCGCCCGACCTCGAGGCGATGAACATCGAAGCCGATGCCTACTCGCACCGGGGGCAGGGGGCGCGATGGGCGATGACCGCGCGCATGGTCGTTCGAGTATACGATCGACTCGTCATCGTTGAGCCGAAGGCCAGCCGTCCTTACATGCCTGGATACGACATCGTCGGCAGACAAGCTGGTGAGGTCCGAGTTGGCTGTCAGCTGGCGGCGAGTTTTTCGGCGAGCCGGACGGCGCCGGCAACAGCTGGTTGCTCGAGCTTGATGACCTGCTGCGCGTGCGGCTGAAGCCGGACCCGGACCGCCTGCTCGAGCCTTGGCTGATGACGAAGCAGCCCGCCGGCCAGCACGATCGGACCGGGTTTGCCGAGCCGCTCGTGAACCGAGAGACCCAGGTCACTCAGGAGCGCGGCCGCGCCTGTCACGATGCCGGCCGCGCCGGGATCGGATGCGGCGACGTCAAAAACGATCGGCGCCAGTGCGGCCCACTGCTCGGGCTCGAGAGTCGCATGTAGCACCCTCCTGATCTCCAAGGGGTGGTCGACGGCGCACGCCTTCATCAGCGCCGCGCTGAGTGGACCTGGATCACGCCCATCGTCTACCCGCCGCAATACCTCGCGCGCCGCCTCCCTGACGATCCAGACTCCAGACCCTTCGTCGCCAAGGAGCCAGCCCCAGCCCCCGATCCGCAACTCGATTCCCCGCCCGTCCTTTCCATAAGCCACCGAGCCCGTCCCGGCGATGATGGCAGTCCCGGCGTTTAACTTAGCCGCGGCCAGGACCAGTTGAGCGTCGTGGACGACCTGGATCCTGGAGCCAGGCAGGAGCTCACGGAGGATTCCAGCCAGCCGATCGGCAGCCCCGGGAACCTCGCTGCCGGCGGCCCCGGCGGAGCAGGCAGCGACGGTCCACCCACCGTGCCCTCCCCCAGAGGGAGAGGGAGGCTGACCGAGGCCGAGCTTATCTATCAGTGTTTTCAGGCGCGAGGCGACGACCTGCGGAGGCAACGCGGTTACGTTTGCCCCGTCGACCGCGGCCTCGGCCAGGATCTTGCCGCCTTCTGACAGGCGGCCTCGCGTCCGGGAACCGCCGATATCGATCCCGAGCACCACCAGCACTTGGGCTGCTCCTATCGGGTCCGGGTGACTTTGGTCAGGGTCCGGGGCCGATCGGGATCGTGTCCGCGAGAGAGTGCGACATGCAGGGCGAGCAGCTGCCCGGCCACTGCCAGCGTCACCGGGGTCAGCGACTCGGGCAGATCGCTGCTCATGCGGACGCCGGCCACCGCTTCGGGGAGCGGCTGCGTACCATCGCCGATTTGAAACAAGGTCGGCCCCTGTTTCGTCAGTGATGCACATACCTCGCGGGTATCCGCGTAGGTCGGTCCGGGTGCCTCTATCAGGATGATCGGAAAGCCCGCGTCCATGACAGCGACTGGCCCGTGCAGAAAGTCCGCCGCCGACCAGGCTCGAGCCAGCACGTAGCTGGTCTCAGTCAGCTTGAGGGCGAGCTCTTCGGCCGTAGCCAGGTTAAAGCCGCGACCCAGGACGATCACTCGTTGCCCCTCGATCAAACGGGCCATCTCTCGCAACTCGGCTTCGTGTCGCTCGACTCCGCGGATCGCGTCGGGAATCGTCTTCAGGGCTGCAGCAAAGCCGTCGTCGGGATCGATTGCCTGCGAGATCATGGCGATGGCGACCAGGCTGGCCGCGTAGGTCTTCGACGCCGGCACACTGCGCTCGGGGCCGGCTTGCAGCGGAATGACGAAGTCAGCAGCGGCGGCGAGGGCGGAATCGGGCTCGTTGGTCAGGGCCACCGTCACCGCACCCTGCCGGCGGCCCTCTTCGACCACTGCCAGGACGTCCGGAGCCGCTCCCGATTGGGATATGCCGAGGACGCAATACCGCTCGACGCGTGGAGGTGCGCCGTACCGGGTGAACAGCGAGGGCGCGGCCAGTGCTACCGGCAGCCTGTTCCTGAGCTGGAACACGTACTTTGCATAAACTGCGGCGTTGTCCGAGCTGCCTCGAGCAGCGATCAGGACCCCGACGGGGTTGGCAGCCTTGATGGCTAAGCCCACGGCCTGCAGGCTGTTCATCTGCCCCAGGAGACGCGCAGCCACCTCGGGCTGCTCGGCGATCTCGTCGCGGAATGAGCTCACCGCCGGTAGACGACGCGCCCACTAACGATCGTCAGCCGCACCCGCATCTCGCGGTCGAGGATCACCAGGTCCGCAAAGGCGCCGGGCCGAATGGTGCCGATGCGGGTTTCGTCGAGAACCAGGGCCGGTGCGGCCGAGGCCATGGTCACGGCATCCTCCAGTGACATCCCGGGAAGGCTGGCCATCCGGCGGATCAGCTCGTCCATGGTCGCGATACTCCCGGCCAGCGTACCGTCTTCCAACCGGACGGCCTCGCCATCGCTCACTACCCTGCGCCCACCCAGCGAGTAGTTTCCCGGAGGAACGCCCGCAGCCGCGGTTTGATCCGTGGTCAGGGCGACGTGTTCCGGCGATTTGAGGTGCAAGACCTGCTCACAGGTGGCGTCGTGCAAGTGCTGGCCGTCGGCGATCAATCCCACGCTGGCGCGGACGTCGATGAGCAATGCGCCGACCAGCCCCGGCCGGCGATGGTGAAAGGCGCGCATGGCGTTGAACAGGTGGGTGCCGAAACGCACTCCTGCCTCGATGGCTCGCTCTCCCTGCTCGTAGTCTGCCCCGCTGTGGCCGGCGGCCACCAGCACCCCGGCCGCATCAAGGCGTCGGATCGCTTCCAGGGCCCCAGGTAGTTCCGGGGCCAGGGTCATCATCCGGGGCGGAGAGTTCAGGATCTCGTCAATATGTTCCGACGTCGGCTCGATCAGCGCCGTCGGGTCATGAGCGCCACGGAAAGTCGGATTGAGAAAGGGTCCCTCCAGGTGCGCTCCCAGCACTCGCGCTCCTGGGGCTGACGCCACGCGGGTGGCCTCGACGAACGCGCCGGCTTCCTTGAGCGGCCGCGAGATCGCGGTCGGAAGGAAGCTGGTCACGCCGAACCGCGGAAGCAGCTCGGAGATGGCGCTGATCTCGGCGGCCCCGCCCGCCGCATCGTGGCCGCCGAAGCCGTTGACCTGGAGGTCGATGAATCCCGGCACGATCAGTTCGGTGGGCTCGGCCACGATCTCCAGGTCGGCCCGCTCCGGGGACTTGCCAGCACCGACCCAGCTGATATGACCGTCCCTGACGAAGACCCCGACATCGGGACCCGCCACCTCGTGGACCGGACCGCGAACCAGGATGCTCACGTTTCCAGAGTCAGGGTACGCGCAAAGCCAGGGTACGCGGGTTCCGCGCCGTGGTCTCGGCCATCAAGCGCCGAACGTATCGGCGGTGAGAAGGGTGGTAGAGCCGCCCAGGGCCAGGTGCTCGGCAATGGCGCGGGCACGGACCAGGTCGTCGGGCGTTGTCACCTTGATGTTGTCGTAGCTGCCTTCGATTACGTCGACGGCAAAGCCGGCACGCTCTACAACCGATGCCGTATCAGTGCCTGTGAACCGGTCCGTTTGGGCGCGGCGATGGGCATCGAGAACGAGCCGGGCCTTGAAGGCCTGGGGGGTCTGGACCGCCCAGAGGCCGGGTGGATATCCGGTGACCTCACCATCCGCGGCCGTGACCAGGCCTGAGCCAACCTGGACGCCGGGAATCGCGGCGCCGGATTCCCTGGCCCTGGTTATCAGACGCTGCACCAACTCGCCGCTTGCGAAGGGGCGGACGGCGTCGTGCACGAGAACCAGGTCGACCACCCCTGCTTCGATGTCCGTGGCCAGCACAGCCAGGCCCAGGAATTCTGAGGCGTGACGTGTAGTGCCACCCTCGACCACAGCCTTCAGCTTCGGGAAGCGTGCGGCTGCTTTCCGCCACAGGTCGAGGTCGGATCGTGCCGCGACCAGGATGATGCGATCGACCGCAGCCGCCTCGTGGAGAACCCGGAGGGACCAATCGAGCATCGGCCGCCCGTCGATCTCGAGCGATACCTTATTGCCCTCGCTCGCCATCCGCGTTCCCGCCCCGGCCGCGAGCACGATCGCGGCGGTCTGTCCTAATGCCACAGGCGCTCCATGAGCCAGAGGTCGGCCTCGCTCGTGATCGGGACATTGCCATGGTCCCCTTCCACGAGGTGAATGGGGAGCTGCACTCGCCGGCAGAGTGACAGCTCATCAGTGATTGACCATTGAAAATGCCGGGCTTGACCAACGGCGTCATTGAGCGTGGCCCGATCAAAGAGCCATGGGCCCTGCAGCAGGAACAGGTGCTGGCGCAGTACGGTTTCGGCGACCCGACCATCGACGGCTCGCTTGTAGGTATTCTTCACCGGCACAGCGGCGACCGTCACCGGTCGCACCTTGCCGGCCTCCATCACTGTCCGCAAGCAGACGGCCGGCACAAGTGGGCGGTTGGCCGGCTGCAGGAGGACGCGCTTGGACGGGGTTGCCGATTCCAGCGCCGATTCCACGGCTTCCAGCCAGCTTCGCGCCGTGATGAAGGACCGAGGTATTTCCTCCGGCCGCGCGACCAGGCTGTCCCCGACCGAGCTGGGCGTCACGTGGGAGAGGACCACCACCACCTCGGCGACCTCGGGAACTGCGCGCAGCGCGCTCAGTGTCCAGTCGATGACCGTCCGGCCTTCCAGCGGGAGCAATACCGCGCGGGCGCTGCCTTCCTCGAAAGGCAGGATGCTCAGCGCGACGGTATCAGCGACCGGTTCCGCCGCCCTGGATCCGGCGCAGGGGCTTTGGCGGCCTGCGCTCCATGGTTGACTCGCTAGCCGGCGCGGCGAAGATCATACGGCCGGCGGCCGTCTGGAGGACGGAGGTGACCACCACCCCGACCGTCTGGTTCATGTACCGGCGGCCATTCTCGATTACGATCATGGTCCCGTCATCCAGGTAGGCGACACCCTGGTTCTGCTCCTTGCCTTCCTTGATCACGGTGACGTTCATCTCCTCGCCGGGGATGACCACCGGTTTCAAGGCGTTGGCCAGGTTGTTCAGGTTGAGGATCTTCACTCCCTCGAGCTGTGCCACCCGGTTGAGGTTGTAGTCGTTGGTCATGATGGCGGCGTTGCGATTGCGAGCCAGCCGGATCAGCTTCATGTCGACCTCGGTGATATCCGGCACGTCCTCGTCGATGAACTCGATGTTGCACAGCGGCTCTTTCTGCAAAAGGTTCAGCACCTCCAGACCACGGCGGCCGCGGTTGCGTCGCAGACCGTCACTGGAGTCCGCTATGTACTGGAGCTCGGCGAGTACGAAGTGGGGCACCAGCAACTTGTCCCGCAGAAAGCCAGTCTGGGCGATGTCAGTGATGCGACCATCGATGATGACACTGGTATCGAGGAGCACGGAACCGGCTTCAGGACCAATCCCGAGCCCGGCTGCGCGAGGGCCCAGCACCAGCGCCATCATCTCGCTGCGGCGGTTCAGGCCGAGGGTCACGCCCCAGTAGGCGAAGGCCACGGCCACGATCAACGAGATGACGAAGCCGAGATACCAGGGGAGCTTGGCCAGGAACAGTCCGACCAGGGCCGCCAACAGCAACCCGACCAGCAACCCGACCGTCGCCGCCACCAGATCTGGCAGCGGCGTGACGTTCAGCTTATCTTCGAGCCAAAAGAAGGGCCTGGTCGTGACGTAGGGAAGCCCGAAGAGTCCGAACAGCGCCCCGGCCAGCATCGTGAGCAGCAACAAAACTGCCTTGAGGGTGTAGTCGTGGATGCCGGCCTGGGCAATGATGAATTGGGCGTACTCCAGCCCCGCTATAAGTCCTAACAAAAGGCCCAGAAGCCGAACGACGCGTTCCACACGCATGGATGTCACCTCCTTCTCGAAGGATCGGCATCCCCCAGAGGAGGAGGAACCAGGTCGAGCGCGCAAGGCGTGCCATCGGTGTGCAGTAATTAAAGCACGAAAATCGTTCCCGCTCGTTCGTACCGGGGGAGGCCATCCGAGCCCTGGGCGTGGGTTACGCTGCTGGCCCTGGCCCTACTCGGAGCGAACCAGCTTGGCGCGCTGGCATCGTCGAGCCCAGGACCGGCACCCAGACCCGCAATGGTCGGCGTTCTGCGCCTCCCCACCGAGCCAAACGATCGGTGCCTGAAAAAGATGATCGCCAAGTACAAGTCGCTCGGCGCCGCCGTGCTGGCCGACCGGGTCAAGCAATGCATGGTGGTGACGGTCATAACTCCGCGGACGCCCGTCGCCCCCTGCATCAGCCCCCTCTCAGCTGTTAGCCTCGCCGGACTGCTGCCGGCAAGTCAGACGCCGACGCCAGGATGTGCAGGCGCGACGACTCGAGGGTCCTGATCGCATCCGCGACGGTTGCCACCCGATGCAGGGTCATGCCCTGCAGTGCCTGACCCCGGATTTCGCTCCCGGCCGGGACGAAAGCCCGGCTGAAGCCAAGGCGGTGGGCCTCGAGCAGCCGCCGTTCAAGTTGGGCCACGCGCCTCACCTCCCCGCTCAGACCAAGCTCACCGAGGGCGACGACGTCACGCCCGGCGGGCTGGTTGTTTGCGTTCGAAGCAATCGCCAGAGCTGTGGCCAGGTCGGCGGCGGGCTCGGTCAGCTTGACGCCGCCAGCCACGTTGACGAAGATGTCCCGGCCGCCCAGCGAGACGCCGGCCCGCTTCTCGAGCACGGCCGCGAGCATATGCAAGCGATTGAGGTCGATGCCGGTGACCGACCGGCGAGGTGTCCCGTAGGCCGCATCCGTGACCAGGCTCTGCAGCTCGACCAGGAGCGGCCGGGTCCCCTCGAGGGCGACGTGCACCACGTTGCCAACCTCCTGGAGGGACCGGTCCTCCAGGAAAGCTCGGCTCGGGTCGAGGACCTCGCGCATTCCGCTGTCGAGCATCTCGAAGATACCGAGCTCATCCGTGGATCCGAATCGATTTTTCTGGCTGCGCAGGATACGAAAGCTCTGGTGTCTCTCGCCTTCGAGGTAAAGCACTGTGTCCACGATGTGCTCCAGGACGCGCGGTCCGGCGATCGCGCCTTCTTTGTTGACATGACCTACCAGGAAGACAGGTACCTGAGTGCTCTTTGCCAGCAACATCAACCTGCCCGCGCACTCCCGCACCTGGCTGACACTGCCCGGCGCCGAGCTCACGCTCTCCATGAAGACGGTCTGGATCGAATCGATGACCGCGAGCGTCGGGCGGATTTGGGTCACCTGCTCGACAATGGCATCCAGGTCGTTCTCGGCAAGTACCAGCAGGCGATCGCCGCCAATGCCCAGGCGGTCTGCCCGCAATTTCAACTGCTGGACCGATTCCTCACCCGATACGTAGAGAACAGGCCCGAATGTCTGCGCGACATCGTGACTGAGCTGCAGCAGCAGGGTGGATTTGCCTATGCCCGGGTCGCCGCCGACCAGGACCAGCGAGCCTGGTACGATGCCGCCGCCCAGCACCTGGTTCAACTCCCGGATGCCCAGGCGCAGACGGTTGGCCTGAGCGAACTGAACCTCCTTGAGCGCCAGGGCCCGGGCGCCGGAGCTGACGGACCGGGCCGTGGACTTGCCCGTATGGGCGGGCTGCGTCCGGACCTGCTCCTCGACGTAGGTGTTCCAGTTGCCGCATTCGGAGCAGCGGCCAAGCCACCTCGACGACTGGTTGCCGCATTGCTGGCAGGCAAACACCGTTCGGGACGTGGTCTTCGAAGACATCGGCCGGATTGTGGGGGCAGGGCACGACAGCTGTCTGTCGCGGGGGTTCAGGGTCCGGCGATCTGATCGGAGACTGACGAAACGAGGTCAAGGGATTGCCTGACAAGGTCCTGGGCTTGCGCCTGGCTGATGGGGGCGCCCTTGAACGACCCGTTTGTAAGCATGGTGGCCATCTGCTGGGCCAGGGCGTCGCGACGGCTGGTGACGCCTTGCAGAAAAGCCTCGGTCTGTTGATAAGCGGCGTCGCCCTGGGCATCACCACTGGCGAGGCCCTGGGTCGATAGCGTCAGGCTCGCCAGGGCAAGATCGCCCAGCGGCGCGTTGATCTGCTTGTAGGCCTGGGCGAGGGGAAGCGCGGCAGGAGTCTTGAGGGCAGGCGGCGTGGCCCAGTCCTCGAGCGTCTCGAAGAGAACACGGCCCTGACTCATGTAGTCGTCCTGCAAGCCAATGAGTGCGAGCATGCTCGGGCGGAGGTCGGCCTGGTCCGAGAAGAGGCCGTCCGAGACGCCCTGTGGCTTCACACCTGGGCCCACCAGGGCTGCCCAGGTGGTCGTGACATCGGGAGAAATCGTCCCCCGGTTCCAGGCCAATATGGGATTGACCGCCACGCAGGCGGACTGGCAGCTGGCCGGCCCCACGCTCAGGGAGTAGTCAGGCATGGCGAACAGGACGGCTGACGGTGTCCGGGCAGGATCACCGGTCGTCATGTGCAGCAGCTTCATCGCAACCGGGTCGGCCATGAGCGCGATCAGCGGTGCAGTGTCCTGCGTGTACGGACTCTGGACGGAGATAGCGCCTGCTCCGCGCTCGAGTGACCTGGTGGCGCTGGAATCACGTGCCGGGTTGCCGGTGACATAGATGGCTGGGGCTGCATCCGGCAAAGCCGCGAAGCTGGTGTTGACGCCCTGCCTGGCAAGCAAGCCGTTGAGGTTCGCGCTGGTGGCCCCGACTTTCTGATAGACGCAGGGCGTCGCCACTCCGTCGCATCCATCAGGGCCGGCTGCACTACCTGCGAAGTGCGCGCCCTCATCCCCCGAAAACACGAACAGGGTGTTCGTCCGGTCAATGCCGTCCGCCTGAAGTCGGGCGAAGAAGCTGACGAAGGCAGCGTCCGTGGCTTTCAGCGCGGCGACATAAGCGGCCTGGCCCGGACCGTACGGTTGCCCGCCGGCGTGATCGTCGTGGACAGCAGCGATAGACGCGTAGGTCACCGGCACGCCGTGCTCCTGCATGGCGGCGACGTACGACAGGGAGATGGGCGCCGACATCCGGTCGCGTCCCGGGAACCCGGGTCTGCCGGCCGCATCCGTCACCGGGTCGCCGTAAATATCCTTGATCGCGCCTCGGGGACTGAGCACGGCCGCCAGGTAGCGGTTGCCGAACAGGGCCGAGTAGCCGGAATAGCCGCCCGGCTCATCGGGAAGGAGGTCCGGACGGCCGTGGTTGGCGGCGGCGCAGAGCACTTGACCCGCCGCACAGTGGATGGCAATCCCGAGGAAGTCGGCGGACGCCTGGCTCGGGCTGGCGCTGGCTTCCAGTGCTTCGGTAGAGCCGGCGCCGAATACGACTGGCACGTCGCTGGCGACGTTCTCGAGGACCGTGTTGGGAGTGGCAACCATGCCCACGTTGCAGCCGGCCCGGGTGAACGGCACCCAGGGTGCCGGGGCGTTGTGCCCATCCGCGGTCAACAGGTTGTAACGCGTGTCCGAAGGCGCGGCGGTCGATGGATCGAACACGGGCGCCGTCCAGTAAGCCAGCGAGCTGGCCGGATTGCTGGTTCCGTCCGGATTGACGTAGCGGTAGGCGTCACCGACGGGCATCCCGTTGCGGTCACCATAGACACCGGTGAGCGCGGTCAAAGTATCCGATGATGCGTGCGACGTCAGGGCGGCGTGATGGTTGCTCAGCAGCGTTCCGTTCGCCTCCATGAAGTTGAGCAGGTGTGGCAGCTGCTCCAGGTCCGACGGAACACCCGGATCGTCCCGGGTGAAGTGGACGTTGTCCAGGATGATGACAATCACGTGACTGATCTGGCCATGGGCCGAGTGCAGGCTGCACCCGTCAGCGCCAGGAAGCGCCTCCTGCGAGGCTGAGGCACCCAGGCTGCCGAATAGCAGTGCGCCCGCGACCGAATACAGGGTGAATCGCTTGCCTGCCCCCATGGAAGCCTCCCCCGCAGTCTGCGCCCTGGTTGCAATGCCGGCGTGAAGCAGCCATGAATCTTCCGCTAAGCTCCAGTTAAGACGGCTACACTGAAACGCCGTGGCGGCCACGGCGTTTGGGGCGGCAATCCGCCGGGTCGAGGACCCGCGCTTCCTGCGCGGGACCGGCCGCTACGTCGATGACCTCCATCCGGTGGGCCTGCTCCACGCCGTCTTCCTGCGAAGTCATCACGCGCATGCCCGGATCGCCCGCCTGGATGTAGGACCGGCCAGAAGCGCGCCGGGCGTGGTAGCGGTTTTCGTGGCGGCTGATTTCGCCGAGCTGAATCCGCTCCCGGTCGAGACCGCGGGAAACGGACCCAGGCCGGCGCCCCGCCGACCGCTCGCTGCGGACCGGGTCCGGCACGCGGGTGAGGCGATAGCGATGGTGATTGCCGAGACCCTGGAGGCGGCCAAAGATGCGGTTGAGCTGATCGAGTTTGACCTGGATCCGCTCCCGGTGGTGATCGACGTCGAAGGTGCGCTCAAACCGGAGGCACCGAGGCTGTACGAGAGCGGCAACCAGGCCTTTCGTTCGCACGCCAAGCATGGCCAGGTCAAGCGGTCGTTCGACCGGTCGGACCTGGTAGTGCGGCAGAGGTTACGCAACCAGCGCGTCATCCCGATGGCGATGGAGCCGCGGGGGGCGATTGCGCAGGTCGTGGATGGACGGCTTACCTTGACCCTATCGAGCCAATCGCCGCACTCTGTGCGAGAGTCCATCGCCGAGGTTCTGGGCATGGATGAAACGCTGGTCCGGGTATTGGTCCACGACGTGGGCGGCGGCTTTGGGAGCAAAGGAGGCCACTACGCCGAGGACGTGGCGGTCGCCGAGGCTACCCGCCGGCTCGGGAGGCCGGTCAAATGGATCGAGGAGCGCCAGGACAACTGCGCAGTCACCTGGCACGGTCGCGGTCAGCTCCAGGACGTCGAGCTGGCAGCCCGGCGCGACGGCACCGTGCTGGCCGTGCGGTCCCAGATCCTGGCGGAAATGGGGGCGCACCTCGAATCCTTCACAGCGCCTGTCCCGACTTTCACCCCCCAGCTGCAGACCGGCTGCTACCGGATCGGGGCCTCGGAGAACACCGTGATTGGCGTATACACCAACACCACGCCAACCGGACCTTACCGCGGCGCCGGTCGCCCGGAGGCCACCTACCTGATCGAGCGGATGATGGACCTGCTCGCCCGCGAGTTGGAGATGGACCCGGCCGAGGTCCGCAAGCGCAATTTCGTGCCGCCCAACGAGTTCCCATACACCAACGTCGCAGATCTGACTTACGACAGCGGGGACTACGCCGCTGCCCTCGACCGCGTGCTCGAGGTGGCTGGATACGCCTCGCTCCGGCGGGCCCAGGCGGAGGCGCGACGGGAGGGCCGGTTGATCGGCATCGGCCTCTCGTGCTACGTCGAGATCGCGGCCGGCGGCCCGGCCGACCGGTGCACCACGCGGCTGGAGCCCGACGGAACAGTGACCGTTATCACGGGTTCCACGCCGCATGGCCAGGGGCATGAGACCACGTGGGCGCAGATCGCCAGCACCCAGATGGGGATCCCGATGGACCGGGTCAGGGTCCGATACGGGGATACGGATGACCCCGCTTACGCGATCGGGACCTTTGGCAGCCGGAGCGCATCCGTGTCCGGCTCAGCCGTGCTCGAGGCGTCGAACAAGTTGCACCGGCAGCTGCGCCGGCTGGCTGCGGGAGCGCTGGAGGCAGCCGAAGCGGACGTGCTGCTGGAAGAGGGGCGGGCGCTGGTCCGGGGGGCGCCAAGCCGAGGCCTGCCGCTGGATAGAGTGGCGGCATGGGCGATCACGCACGACCAGGAGGCGGCTCTGCGGGCACAGGTCTCGTACGACCCCCCAGACAACGTGTTTCCTTTCGGGGCGCACCTGGCCCAGGTTGAGGTCGACCCCGAGACCGGGCGAGTCGCCGTGCTCCGCTACGTCGCGGTGGATGACTGCGGAAACGTGATCAACCCGATGATCGTGGACGGCCAGATCCACGGCGCGATCGCCCAGGGAATGGCGCAGGCGCTCTTCGAAGAGGCGCTATACGACCCGGAAGGCCAACTGCTGACGGGGAACCTGGTGACCTATATGATGCCGGCAGCTGCGGACGTTCCCAGCTTCGAGCTGGACCGCACCGTGACGCCGTCGCCGAACAACCCGATGGGAGTCAAGGGAGTGGGTGAGGGCGGCACCATCGGATCGGCCCCGGCGGTCGTCAACGCCGTGATGGACGCGCTCAGCCCGCTGGGCATCCGGCATCTGGACATGCCGCTCAGTCCTCTGAAGGTGTGGACCGCGATTCGCTCGGCCCCGCAACCGGACGGAGCCCGCTAGATGCGATTCGGGATCGACATCTCGCAGCACCAGCTCGAGTGGAAACAGATCGTCGAGCGCTTTCAACTCGCAGAGGAGGCGGGCTTCGAGGGCGGCTGGGTCTTTGACCATTTCAAGCCGCTCTATGACGACCCGAAGGGACCGTGCCTCGAGGGATGGACGCTGCTCGCCGGCCTGGCAGCGCTGACCCGGACCATCCGGCTCGGCACCCTGGTAACGGGTATCACCTATCGCCACCCGTCTGTGCTGGCAACCGAAGCCGTCACCGTGGACCAGATCTCGAACGGGCGGCTGGAGCTCGGACTGGGCGCCGCCTGGAACCAGCCCGAGCATGAGGAGCTTGGAATCCAGTTTCCGCCGATCAGGGAGCGAGCGGAGCGGCTCGAGGAAGGCATCGAGGTGATGCGCCTGCTGATGACGCGAGACCGGGCGACATTCAAGGGCCGCCACTATCAGCTCGACGACGCCACCTACCGGCCACGACCGGTCCAGAAACCTCACCCGCCGATCTGGATCGGCGCGGAGGGCGAGCAGCTGATGCTGCCGATCGTCGGCAGGCAAGCGGACGCCTGGCACGCCTATGGCTCACCCACAAGTCTGGCACGCAAATCGAAGCTGATCGACGAGCATGCACAGCGAGCTGGCCGCGATCCCAAGGCGATCCTCCGATCCAGTTCGCTTTCCCTGTCACGGTCGTGGGACGAAGTCCGCAAGCACGCCGAGCGGTTGGCGGGCGCCGGCCTCGGCTACCTGGTGGTGAGCTGGCCATCGGAGGGCAGGCGGCACCTGGAGCACTTCGTGACGAAGCTCATGCCCGACCTCCGCGCCCTGTAGCTCAGGGTTCCTCAGACTCCAAAGGGGGCAGCTCCCGTCGTAATCGCTGGACAGCGCGATACACGAGGAGCTTGACCGCCGCCGAGCTCTTTCCCATCACCTGGCCGATCTCTTCGAGCGTCCTGTCCTCTGAGAACTTCAGGGCCATGGCGGTCCGCTGCTGGCGGGGAAGCCGCCCGATCGCCTGCCAGACGCGACGGATGCGCTCGCGCCGGATCACCTCGTCGAGAACGTTTGAGTCGCACGCTGGGAGGTCCATCGCCTGCTCGAGATCGAGCTCACCGCGGCCGGCACGGTAGTGGTCGGCCACGGCCCGATTGGCGATCTGGTACAGCCAGGCCGAAAACGGCCGGCCCATGTTCCGATACTGGTGGATATGCCTGAGCGCCTTGAAGAAGACGTCCTCCGTTATGTCCTCCGCCAGGGCCCGCTCATGGACGCGGGAGTAGACATAGCGGTAGATCAATCCGCAATAGCGGTCGTACAGGTCGCCGAAGGCAGCCGGGTCGCGCTTGGCCCGCTCTACGGGGCCCTCGTCGACCGGTTCGCGAGAAGACCGTGACCCGGCGAGCAGCAAGTCCGTTGAACGGTCGTACGAGCCGGCGCGCGCTTTCATTGAGCCGCAGGCTACCCCCGCTCGCGCGCCAGGTCATCACGGAAATACCTGAGATTTAGTCCGGCTGGCCCTGAGGACGAAGGCGCTGTGGCCCCGCGTACACGTTCAGACTGCGCCCGCGGAGGAAGCCGATGAGCGTCAGGTTGGACGCCTGGGCAAGCTCGCGAGCCAGGCTCGAGGGGGCCGAGACGGCGACAATCACCGGGATCCGGGCCTGCAGTGCCTTCTGGACGATCTCGAAGGAGGTCCTGCCGCTGACCATCAAGATGTTCCGAGCCAGGGGAACGAGGCCGCGGCCCAGAGCATGGCCGACCACCTTGTCGACCGCGTTGTGCCGACCGACATCTTCCCGTACCACCACGGGATCACCCTCCACGGTGAAGAGGCCGGCCGCGTGCAGGCCGCCGGTCCGGGCGAAGACGTCCTGAGCCGAGCGGAGGCTCGCGTCCAGGCCGAATATCACCTCTTGATCCACCCTCATGCCATCGTCCGCCAGGGGCGCGGCCTGCCGGTGGACGGCCTCGATGCTGCTGACGCCACAGAGCCCGCAGCTGGAGGCGGCGAAGAAGTTGCGCTGCCAGCGGCTGTCCCGACCCGGTGCGCCCGGCGCGAGAGTCACATCCACGATGTTCTCCAGCTGCGGGTGCTCGCCGTTGGGAATAACCCGGAACCCGATCATGTCTGCGGTAGCGCGGATGATTCCTTCGCCGAACAGGAACCCGCTCACCAGATCGGCATCGTGGCCGGGGGTACGCATGATCACCGTGAGCGGCTCACCGTTCAGCCGGACTTCGAGAGGCTCCTCAGCGGCCAGCTCGTCGGCGCGCATACCGATCTCCTCGGCCACGTGGACCACCCTGGCACGCTGGGATGCGCGATCGGCGCCCATAGATCGATCCTAACCTACGTCTTCCCAGCGATAGGCGATGACGCCCCTGGCAAACAAGACCCTGACCCCGGCGCGCACCAGGTAGGGCTCGACGCCGGTGTAGAGCGGGATCAGCCGGGTGTCATCCAGGGCGATCTGCTCGGCCTGCTGGTAGGCGGCCAGCGCCTGGTCGAATGAGGTGGCCCTGCGACCAAGGTCCAGGGCACCATCCACCCGGGAGTCGCTGAGCCGCAGGTTGTTGAACTGGCTGCCGGAGCGGAGGAGGTTCTCCAGGACGTCGGCCGGATAGGGAACATCGGCGCTCCAGGTGTCGATGAATAGAGGTAGCCGGTCGAGGGAAGCCTGCGTGAAGAAATCGCCCAGAGGATGAAGGACGACCGTCCGGCCGGTCGCGTCGCCGAGCTGGGCCTGCATCTCCCGAGCGACCCGGCCCACCGTGCTGTTGGTCGACATATAGAGGTCGATGCGCGATGGAAAACCGGCCTGGTCGAGGGCGAACTTTGCGGATGGAGGATTGTAGGCGGGGAACTTGCGGTCGACGTGACCGGGGATGGCGGCCGGGAGCAGGTCATTTGCGGCCGAGGCCAGTAGCGAGCCAAACTGGGCCAGGTCGGTGAGGCGACCGCGGTCGATTGCCTGCGCCAGGGCCATTCGAACCGCCCGCCCGTAGGAGCTTCCGGCGAGGGTGTTGAACCCCAGCCAGGTGGTGCGTGCAAGCGCCACTCGATGGAGCTCAGCGGCGTGCCCTGGGTCACGCTCGAAAGCGAGCAGCTGGGGGCCGGTAAAGCCGTGGGCGATGTCCGCCTCCCCCTTGACGAATCGGTCAAGCCGCCTGGCGCTGTCGGGAACGATGGTGATCGTTACGGACCGTACCCGGGGAGTCCCGCCCCAGTAGGTGGGGTTGGCTGCCAGGCGCAGCTGCACCCCACGTTGCCACTGGTCGAGACGGTACGGCCCGCTACCGCCGGTCGGCTCAGCAGGCTTGCCCGGGTCAGACAGCCAGAAGGGGGGCATGGAGAGGAGTGTCAGGAGCTCGCTATCAGGAGCCGGGAGATGAATGCGGAGCGTCCGCTTGTCGAGAGCCGTGACCCCCACAAGCTGGTCGCCGGGGTAGCGCGCACCCAGAGCGGCCATAAAGCCGGTCAAAGGGCTGGCGGTCGCTGGGGCCAGCACCCGGGTCCAGTCCGCGACAGCATCCTGCGCCTGGACCTCGGCACCGGACTGGTAATGCGCGGAGCGGAGATGAAAGGTATAGGTGCGACCGCTGTCACTCAAATCCCAGCGCTCGGCGAGGCCGGGTATAGGGCGCGACCCGGCGTCGAGCCGAGTCAGGCCTTCGAAGATTTCACTGCCAATCGCGAGCGAGGTCGGATCGTCGACGAGCGCCGGATCGAGCGTCTGAGCGTCCTCAGCCTCCAGGATGGCAAGGCTGGTGACCGGCCCAGGACGCGGCGTCCCCCTGGATGTCGAGGTCGATGGACCGTTGCAGGACACCGCCGTCAGCACGAGCACCAGCGCGACCCCTCGCCGGGCGCGCCAAGGCATTTTCGGATACTAGCAAGGTGTTTTTTCGGCGAGTCGTGATGCTGGCGGCCCTCGGGCTCAGCCTCAGCAGCACCCTGATCAACCCATCGGCGGGACGTGCCGCCGGAGGAGCCACCGTGCTCTCGGTTACCGTCCTCCCCAACCCGCCCTCCATGGGCGGGGTCGTCCGGCTCAAGCTGCAGCTGCGCAACGACTCGTCAGCACCCTGGTCGGCGAATGACCTGGTCCGACTGACCTGGAAGGGCGCGAACGGATCGGCCATCGAGGACACCCGCCGGCTGGGAAAGGACATGACGGTGGGCTCGAGCATCACGCTGACGCTGACCACCCTGGCCCCGGCGGCGGCGGGAGACTTCGCCCTGGTGACCGAGCTCGACACTGGCGGCAAACGCATGCCGATCGGTGATCCGAACCAGTTCCACCTCGGGGGCTTTCTCTTCAGCGGACGCGGCAACGGGCACGGCCTGGGCATGAGCCAGTGGGGCGCCCGAGGACGGGCGGCCGCCGGACAGGGTTACCGGACGATGCTTTCCGACTACTACCGGGGGACCCGGATCGAGACGCGCGACACATCGGGTCTGGTGCGGGTCGCGCTCACGCATGGAGCAGTGGACCTCTCACGGGCCTGGCCGCGGTTGTTCGGTCCTCTCCCCATGGTCGCGGGCCCGGTCACGGTGGAGGGCGCCCCTCTCAAGGTCACCGCCGAGGAGGTCCTCGCCTTCGGCACGAATACGAGCGGGCAACCGGTGGCTTTCATCGCCTCGCCGGGCGGGAGCCCGAAGGGTGCCAGGGTTGTTATCTCGGGCACGCTCACCGTTCACCCTGATGGCGCGGCCGGCATCCGGACCAACCTGCTTGAAACTATGGGCGCCGATTTTCGGAGCGGGGCCGAGCAACGGCGTTATGGAGGCGTGCTCCAGATCGTCCCCAGGGGCGCGGCCACGGTGCTGCCCGTAAACGTGCTGCCGATCGAGGACTACCTGAAGGGTGTGGTGCCGGCCGAGATGCCTGCCTACTGGGGCGTGGAGGCGCTGAAAGCGCAAGCGGTGGCGGCCCGAACCTACGCGCTCCGCAAAATCCTTCTGGGGGGCTCGGGCGACTTCGACCTGGAGGGCAACGAGTTCGACCAGGCCTACGGCGGACTCACCGAGTCGCGGCCAACGACCGATGACGCGGTCAGCGCAACGGAAGGCCAGGTGCTCACGTCCGGCGGCCACCTGATCGATGCCCTGTACACGTCGTCCGACGGAGGGCACAGCGAAAACAGTGAGTACGGCTTCATCCACTGGAACCACGGGCTGCGGCCAGCCGCGAGCCTCCCCTATCTGCGCGGGATTGTCGACCCCCTTGACCAGGCGCCGGGCTGGCAGGTCGGCCCGCTCTCGCCGGCTGACGCCGCCACCATCCTGCGCGACAACGGGGACGACCTGGGTGATCGGCTCAACGGCATCGACATCCTGCAAACCGGCCCGTCCGGGCGCGTCCTCGGCGTCCGGCTCCGCGGTAGCAGCGCGAGCGAAGAGGTCAGCGGACCGTACCTTCGTTTTCTGTTCGGCTTGCCGGACACCCTGGTTACGATCGCCGGCGGCCCTTAAGAAACGAACGCGTCAATGGCGGCGAGCCCACGCCTGGGTCACGGCTTTCCCTGATTCGTTTCGACGACTGACGGATCGATTTCGCAGCTGAACGAGCCAGCCACAAGTCGCTGCCAACCGTATGGAACCTGGTTGCGTGGCACGTTCTATGGCGTTTCATGGATTGGGAGCCGTAATGCCAATCGTCATGATCACGGCAGGTCGTCGCCACAGACGCGGCCAGTCGCTGACAGAGTTTGCGCTGGTCGTGCCCGTCCTCTTTCTGCTGATTTTTGGCGTGCTCGATGGCTCTCTCCTGATGTTCAGCGTCGGCACGGCGCGCTACGCCGCCGGCGAGGGATCGCGCCAGGCGGCTGCACTCGGGAACGCGGCTAACGCGGACTCCAAGATCGTGGGCGCCATCCGGGCCACGGTCAGCAGCACGTCCCTCTTCCAGGTCGATGAGATCGACATCTACAAGCTGAACCAGGACGGCAACGGCAACCTGACCCCGGATCTCGCCCATTACAACAAGTACAAGCTCGACGGGACGCCGATGATCAACCCGGAACCATGGCCGTCGCCCTCGCGCAATGTTGGCAATGGGACGAGCGACTTCATGGGTGTGACCGTCAACTACACCTACAACTGGAAGGCCGGATTCTTCTCTCCACTGGGTCCGGTAAAGACGAACGCGACCGTTTACATCCGCCTGGAGCCGCAGAGTTACTGAGATGCGCCACCAGCTGAGTCTCGAGAAACGCGGACGTCGCGGCCAGTCGCTGGCCGAGATGGCGGTTGTGATCCCGGTGCTGGTCTTCCTCTTGATGGGAGGCTTTGACGCCACCATGCTGATCGCCAACAAGATCACGGCCGGTTATGCCGTCCGGCAGGGAGCCCGGCTTGCCGCCGAGCTGGGCGGCTCTCAGACCAACCCTGGTGCCACCACCCTGCAGATCGACCGGCAGATCGCCCGCAACGCGCTGGCGGTCGCGCGAAGCATGAACGCGGTAACGCTCAAAGAAGTGGACATCTATGCGCCGAGCAAGCCGGACGGGTCCTACACTGCCGGCGACCCGGTCGACCAGTACTTTGTCAGCTCGGACGGCAGCCTGAGCGCGGGCTCGGCAACCTTTCCGATCCAGAACCGCAACCAGACCCCTCCGAACGAGACCTCGATCGGCGTCCGGATGCTGTGGCAGTACTCTCCACCGGCGGGCGTCTTTCCCAAGAACATGCAGATGGAGGACTACGCCGTGATGAAAGCGGCGCCGGTGCTGGTATGAAAGGCCGCCACCTGCCAGGCTCACGGGTTCCAGGGCGCCGGCTTCGGAGCAAGGCCGGCCAGGCGATCGTCCTGCTCGCCCTGACGGGGACCCTTCTGATTGGCGGCGTCGGGATCGCCGTCGACCTGGCGGTGGGCTTCATGTATAGCGTCGCCGCAGAACGGGCGGCGGCCGCCGCGGCGCTCTCGGGCGTGGTCTTCATGCCAGACGAGTTCGATCCTGCCTCGGCAGTCCCGCTCGGCTCACGCAACGACGCCACCGATCGTGCCATCGACGAGGCGCGCCGCAATGGCTTCACCAACGGTGACCCACTGGCCGGCGTTATCGTGACCCCGGCCCGGGTGGCGGGCAAAACCAACCAGCTGCAGGTCACCGTCTCGAGGAACGCCCCCGTCTTCTTCATGCAGATCTTCGGCTTCCAGACCTACCAGGTCAGCCGTACCGCCGTGGCCGCCTACCTGCCGCCGATCTCCCTCGGCCAGCCCGGCAGCCAGGTGGGAACCAGTCTGGCCGAGCTGGGCAACAGCCGTTTCTTCTTCGTCCGCACCGAAGGCTGGGGAACCGACCGGTCCCAGGGCGATGGCTATACTCCAAACTCGAGCGCACCCACCGCCTCCTACGGAACTTCCTCCGACGTCCACCTGGCGAGCTTCGCCAACGGGACCGAGACAAGGGACCCAACCGTGGCGGACCGTGGAGGCTACGACTACCGGATCAACGTGCCGACAGGCGGGTCGGGCGGAGTGGTCCAGGTCTACAACGCGGCCTTTTCACCGGACGGCACTGGAGCCACAGCGAACTTCTGCGACAACGTGCAAAATCCGGGGCCGGCAAACTGCTCGAGCAAGGGGAATAACTGGTTCCACGAGGACGACGGCGGTCCCTTCGCTTACAGCACCACGCCGCCAAACAACTACTCAACAATGCGATACACCCTCTACCGGGTCAATAACCCCTTCATCCGGGGTAGCGACGTGCTGCTCTCGCAACTGACCGTCTATCCAATCGACGCCCGGAACTGGTCGAAGCCGGCCCAGCAGTACCTGATAGCGGGCGGTCCCAACCGCGGACAGACGGTCACCCAGCAGTACGCGGGCGGGCTGCCTACCAACATGCTGATCTATCACAGCTGGATCGATGTCGCGACCTACACCGGAGCCCAGGACAACGGCCTGGTCAGTCTGCGGCAGACAGGTAATTTCTCCACCTACTACCAGGGCGGCGCGCTGGTGCCTGGAACGTACCGGCTCCGGGTCGACACGCTCGACTATTCCGGAGCCAGCTTCACCAACGGCAGCACCGGCGGGCACAAGGGCTATGCGGTGCGAGCGCTGAACGGCGACGTGAACCGGACGGCCTGCGGCAACTGCGACGTGGCCGCCTGGAACGAAATCTGCTTCTTTACGCCATTCGATGCCGGCCCAGGCGGGAACTTCAAGATGAACCTGTTCCAGCTCACACCGGACTATGCGGGACTGACGGTCAGCATCGACATCTGGGACGTGGGGGATATCTCGAGCACTACCGGGTTCGTCCGGATCAATATCCTCGATCCCAGCGGGGCTGTCGCCACGTCACCCCAGGGCGTCAACATCTACGACCTCGGCGTACAACGCTCAAACCTCGCCAGCGGACAGTACGCGGTGATCGCCAGTGCCCAGAACGGTAACCAGGTCGCCTCATTTGTCGCCACCGACACCTCAAATGGGACCACCCGGAACAGCCACTGGGTCCATATCGAACTGCCCATCCCATCGACCTACAACCCGCCACCCGGGCAGTACTGGTGGAGCATGCAGTACCTGACCGGCGCCAACACCGTGGCGGTGGACACCGTCACCGTGGCGGTCGGCCTAAAGGGCGGGCCGATCCACCTGGTTCCGTAACCCCCACCCCGACCCCCCCAGAGGGGGAGGGAGAAGACTACATACCCCAGAGGGGGAGGGAAAAGACTTTTAGCTCTCGCCCTTGCCCTTGCCCGCGACGGGCTCCTTGGGCGGCTTCTCCGGTTTCTCGGGTTTCTCGGGCTTCTCGGCTTTGGGCTCGCGCGGCTTCTGGATGGGTGACAGCTTGAGCTGGCCGTCGACCATGTCGACGACCACGGAGTCACCCGCGCTGAACTTGGTGGTGAGCAACGTCTCGGAGAGTGGGTCCTCGATCAGGCGCTGGATGACGCGCCGCAGCGGCCGAGCCCCGTAGATCTTGTCGTAGCCTTCCTTGGCCAGGTAATCCTTGGCCTCAGCGGTGACCTCCAGCTTCATCTCGTGCTCCTCGAGCCGCTGGGCCACCTTGTAGACAAGCAGGTCGACGATCTGCCGCATCTCGGCCGGGGTGAGCGCCTTGAAGACGACCACCGCATCGACACGATTCAAGAACTCTGGACGGAAGGTTTTCTTCAGCTCGTCCATGATCTTCTCGCGCATCTTGCCGTGCTCTTTCTCTTCCTGGGTGGTCCCCATCTGCATGGAGGGCTGGAAGCCGAGCGAGGTGGTGGCCTGCTGGAGGTTGGTGACGCCAATGTTCGACGTCATGATCACGATGGTGTTAGCGAAGTTGACCTGCTTGCCCTTGGCATCGGCGAGCCGCCCATCCTCCAGGATCTGGAGCAGCATGTTGAATACCTCGGGGTGGGCCTTCTCGATCTCATCGAACAGCACCACCGAATAGGGACGGCGCCGGATCGCCTCCGTCAGCTGGCCACCTTCGTCATAGCCGACGTAGCCGGGCGGTGACCCCACGAGGCGGGCCGTGGTGTGGCGTTCCATGAACTCGGACATGTCCAGGCGAACGATGGCGTCCTCGTTGTCGAAGAGGAAGCGCGCCAGCTGGCGGGCGAGCTCGGTCTTGCCCACGCCGGTCGGCCCCAGGAAGATGAACGAGCCGATCGGGCGGCGGGCGTCCTTGAGGCCGGCCCGGGCCCGGCGGACGGCCTGCGAGACGACCTTGACCGCGTCCTCCTGGCCGATCAGGCGGGCGTGGATGTCCTCCTCCATGCGCAGCAGGCGGGCTGACTCCTCCTCCACCAGACGGGAGACTGGCACGCCGGTCCAGGAGCTTACGATCTCGGCGATGTGCTCCTCGTCGACCTCGGGGACGGTGGCGCCGAGCTTGTCGCGCCACTCCATCTCTTCCTTGACGTACTTGTCCTTGAGCTTCTTCTCCTTGTCCCGGAAGGAGGCCGCCGTCTCGTAGTCCTGGTTGGCGATCGCCTCTTCCTTCTTGATCTGGAGCTCGCGGATCTCTTTCTGCATGGTCTTGAGCTCGGGCGGCGTGGTGGTGAGCTTCATCCGCACGCGCGCAGAGGCCTCGTCCATCAGATCGATGGCCTTGTCGGGCAGCGACCGGTCGGAGACGTAGCGGACCGACAACTCGGCCGCGGCCTTGATGGCCTTGTCCGTGACCTTGACCCGGTGGTGCTTTTCGTAGAGAGCCTTCACGCCATGGAGGATGGAGATGGTCTCCACCAGCGTCGGCTCGTCGACGAAGACGGGCTGAAAGCGTCGCTCGAGGGCGGCGTCTTTCTCGATGTACTTGCGGTACTCGTTCAGGGTGGTGGCGCCAATGCACTGGATCTCGCCACGGGCCAGGGCCGGCTTGAGGATGTTGGCCGCGTCGATGGCGCCTTCGGCAGCGCCGGCGCCAACCAGGGTGTGGAGCTCGTCGATGAAGAGGACGACCTCACGGCTGGAGCGGATCTCGTCCAGGATTTTCTTCAAGCGCTCCTCGAACTCGCCGCGGTACTTGGTGCCGGCGACGAGCGCGCCCATGTCCAGGGTAAGCACCCGCTTGCCGCGCAGCGACTCGGGAATGTTGCCGAGCACGATCTGCTGGGCCAGGCCCTCAGCGATGGCGGTCTTGCCCACGCCGGGCTCGCCAATCAGCGCGGGGTTGTTCTTGGTCCGTCGGGAGAGGATCTGCACCACCCGCTCGATCTCGGTCTCGCGGCCGATGACCGGGTCGAGCGTGTTCTTGGCAGCCAGGTCAGTCAGATCTCTGCAGAACTGGTCGAGGAGCGGGGTCTTGGAGGGCTTCTTGGCGGTGGCGGCCTCCTCGTCGAGTCCGCTTTCGTGCAGCAGCCGGTCGATCTCGCCGCGGACCTTCTCCAGGTTGGCGCCCAGGTCTTCGAGAACGTGGGCGGCGATGCCCTCGCCTTCAATCAGGAGCCCGAGCAGCAGGTGCTCGGTGCCGACGTAGTTGTTGCCCATCCGGCGCGCTTCCTCGAAGGAGATCTCGATCACCTTCTTGACCCGCGAGGTGGGAATGATCTGCTGGATGATGATCCGTTCGTTGCGGCCCAGCACCGACTCGATGGTGGCCCGGACCTTGTTGATTTCCACGCCAAGGTTGTTGAGCACCTTCGCCGCCAGGCCCTCGCCCTCGCGCAACAGGCCAAGCAGTAGATGCTCGGTGCCGATATAAGAATGATGCGAGCGCTCGGCCTCTTCCTGAGCCAGGGTCAGGACTTTCTTCGCTCGCTCCGTAAATCGTTCAAACGGGTACAAACAGGATCCTCCGCATCAATGCAATCGGCTACTTATACGATACCCCGATACGGTCGAAGTATATCGCCGCAAATCAAATTCTCTGACAGGACGCCTCAAACGCTCGCCTGGCACTAAAAGTCTCAAACGCGGGTTTGGCACGCCTCGCGCCACCCGCGTGGGGCGACGCCCCGAGCGCCGCTCGCGTGGGCCGGCGGGCCCGCCAGCGCTTGAATTAACAACTGTATTTGGCGCAGTGTACACCGAATCGGCTTGCCGCTCCGAACCAGGGCAAAACGTTAGAGAGTTGTTAACCCGGAGGCGAGGGCCGATCTAGGCCCGAGCCGACGGCACAAAGCGCGCGCCGTAACGCGCGCAATAGAGGCAGTTCCGGGCCAGAGTGTGGGCCTAACCCTCGGGTGGAGCGGCGCTGACCTCGGCCAGGACCGGCTCGTGCTCAGGCTGGCGCTCGATCTCTCCGGGATAGTCATGGGCTTCAGCGTCATCCACCGGCGGCCGGAAGCCCGGCTCGTCGACCTGCTTGAGGGAGAGGCTTATCCGCCGGCGCGGCCGGTCCGCGAGCAGGACCTTGACCCGCAGCCGCTGGCCGACCTGAACCACATCCTCGGTCCGCTCGACGTGGTCCCAGGACAGCTCCGATATGTGCAAGAGGCCCTCGATGCCGTCGCCGATCTGGAGGAACGCGCCGTACTTCTTCGTCTTGGTGACCTCTCCCTCGATGACGGCGCCTGGTGGGAATCGCTTCTCGATGTGGTCCCAGGGATCCTGGCCCAGCTGGCGCAGGCTGAGGGAGATCCTCGACATGTCCGGGTCGAGCTTGATCACCTTGACCCCGACCTCCTGGCCCACCTGGAGGACGTCTCCGACGTTGGCCACCCGGTCCCAGGAGAGCTCCGAGATATGGATCAGGCCATCCGCCGCACCCAGGTTGACGAAGGCGCCGTAGGAGGTGAGGCCCGAGACCTTGCCGCGGACCTCGTCGCCGACCTTGAGCCGCTCGAACAGCTCGGAGCGCTGGCGGGCACGGTCCTCGTCGTAGGCGGCCTTCTGCGAGACGATCAGGCGATTGCGCTTGCGATTCACCTCGAGGATCTTGACCCCGATCCGCTGGCCGACCAGCTCCTGCAGGTTGGCACTGTACGAGCGGGACACCTGCGAGGTGGGAAGGAAACCGCGCAGACCCAGGACGTTGACAATCAGCCCGCCCTTGTTCTGCTCACGGACCTCCGCTTCCATCAGGTCGCCCGTCACCTGCTTCTCCTGGGCCTTGATCCAGACGGACTCAGCCCGAGCCCGACGCAGGGAGAGGACCACGTTGCCATCCTCGTTCTCCGGCTGAAGGACGAAGACCTTGATCCGGTCGCCCGACTGCAGGTCGGGTGTGCCGGCCTCGCGCGTACCCAGCTCGCGGCTGGAGATCACCCCTTCCGACTTTGAGCCGACATCCACCAGAACCTCGTCTGGATCGACCCGCACCACCACCCCGTCGATGATGTCGCCGTGGGCTAGGCGCTTACTGGAAACCTCCTCCTGGTTGAGGTAATCCTCCATGACCGAGGTTCCATTCTGCGGGTCTTCAGGGAGCTCAAAATCAGGCAAACCAGTGGGCACCACCTTTTAGTATTGGAACTCGTTGTTCGTCAGGGTGTGAGCAGAAGCGCGCGAGTCATTCGCAGTATAGCAAGGCATACCCACGGTTCTTTTGCGCGGCGCGCGATGTTCGCCGTTGTGCCGTAGACGCAGCGCTTGCCGCGGCCTAAACTGGAATCAGTGATCCGCTGGAGGAAGGAGAGGACGGCCTTCGCGCTCTCCGGTGGGGGAGCGCGCGGCGCCCTGCAGGTGGGGATGCTGCGGGCCCTGCTCGCCGCGGGAATCCGCCCGGATTTCGTAGTCGGGGTGTCGATCGGGGCCTGGAATGCCGCCTGGTTGGCCCACCGCCCCGAGCTGGGGTGGGTGGAGAAGCTGGACACCGTCTGGCGCCAGGTGACGCGGGGGAGCCTGGACATGGTCTGGTGGCGCGCCGCCCGCAACATGGTCCGCCGGCGGCCGTCGCTCTACGAAGGCACCGGGATGGCCCGTTTGCTGGCCCGCAACCTCCAGGTTCACAACTTCGAAGATCTCCAGGTACCCCTGCACGTGGTGGCAATCGACCTGACCGCCGGGCTGAAGAAGGTGTTCTCGCAGGGCCCACTGGCGCCGGCAGTCCTGGCCTCGTCGGCGATCCCCGGCATCTTCCCACCGGTCCACGTGGACGGCCACCAGTACGTCGACGGCGGAATGGCCGACCCGACCGGGCTCGAGACGGCGGTCGAACTGGGCGCCCGCCGGATCTACGTGCTTGACTCCGGATACGCCGGCCGGCTCCCGACGCCACTCGCCTCGATGAACACGATCGTCGACCACGCGTTCCAGGTGGCGGCTCAGCACCGGACCGCCTGGGCGATCCGGCAGATCGGGCGCTCGGTCGAGGTGATCCACCTTCGACCCGACGTCGGGGTGGCGCGGCTCTCCATGGACTTCAGTGCGACCGACGAATACCTGGAGAAGGGCTATTCCTACGCGGCGAAGACGCTGGCGGGTGGCTTGAGAGGCAGGCGCATCGAGATCCAGCCCATCGCACCGGCCGCCGCCCCCGCTTTTCAGTAGCCTCGGGGTCAGGCCCGGGATCCGGTCAGGTCCGGGTCAGGCCCCGTCAGCGAGCGATCTTGAGGCTGAAGTCGAACGCCTTGACCGACTGCGTCAGCTGGCTTACCGATATGTAGTCGACGCCGGCCAGCGCGTAGGCACGGGCGTTGTCAAGGCCGATCTTTCCGGATACCTCGACCTTTGCCCGCCCCTGGATCAGCGCGATCGCCTGGCGGACCTGTCCCGGTGGGAAGTTATCCAGCAACAGCAGGTTCACCTTCGCCATGAGCGCCTGCTCGAGCTCCTGCATGTTGGTCACGGTGACCTCGATCCGCTTGCCCGGGTGGGACTTCTTCAGGCTCCGGACCACCCCGGCAACTCCGTCGCTCAAAGCCAGGTGGGCCTCGGTGACCACGAGGCGGTCGAAGAGCCCCTTCTGATGGCTGACGCCTCCCCCCACCTCGACCGCGTACTTCTCCAGGAAACGAAGCCCGGGGGTGGTGCGCCGGGTATCCAGGATGCGGGTCTTGGTGCCCTTGACGGCGTTCGCGAACTTCGCCGTCTGGGTGGCGATGCCCGACAGGTGCTGCAGGAAGTTGAGCGCGGTGCGCTCGGCCTGCAGCACGCTGACCGCGGGACCCGATACCCGGGCGACCAGCTGACCGCCGGCAAGGGCCATGCCATCGGTAGCCCGCGGCTCGAATGTGATGTTTTTGTCTACCACCTCAAAGACCCGCTTGAAGATGGGCAGCCCGGCCAGCACCCCATCCTCGTTTGCGATCAGCTTGCCCCGGGCTTTGACCTTTCCGGGAAATAGAGACTGGGTGGTCAGGTCGCCCTCACCGATGTCCTCCTGGAGCGCCTCCTTGATCAGCTTGTCGACGGCGCTGATGGGAAACCGCATGGTGACCACCGGCACCGCCGCCGGGCGAGGCGGGGGCGGGGGCGGCTGGGGTGGCTGGACGGGGCGAGGGGGCAGTCCCGCCGGACGGCCGGCGGTCCGCCATGGGGAGCCCAGGCCCAGGATGGTGGGTCGCAGGATCGAAGGGACCGGTGTGACGGGCGGGGGTGAAACCGGCGCCGTGCCGGCGGCGGGCTGTTGGGCGAGCGTTTGGACGGGTGCGGGAGGGGGCGTCACCGGAGCCGGCCGCTTGACCGCAGCCGCCCTGGTCGAGTCTTTTGCTGGGGCCTTGGCCGGGGCCTTTGCAGGCGCCTTGGCGAGCTTTTTCGGGCCCGAGCCGGCCGGCCGAGGGGCGGGCCTGGCTGTGCTCTTGGCCTTTGACACTGTCGTTCTCCCCCCGGGCCTCGAGTGCTTCTTTGCGCTCAGAGGCGATCTGCTCCGAATACGACGTTGTCGATCAATCTGGTGGATCCAAGTTTAACAGCGATCGCCAAAACGTCGCCCGGGCGCACCTGCTGAGGTCGCTCGAGCGTGTCCTCGCTGAACACCTGGGCGTAGTCGACGGCGAGGTCCGGGACCTGCCCCAGGCGTTCCCGGACCTGCCGCTCGAGCTGCTCCGGGTGGGTCACGCCCGATCGGTAGGCCTCGGAAGCTGAGGTGAGGGCCTGGTGGAGTGCTGGTGCGGCCGCCCGCTGCTCGGCCGTCAGGTAGGCGTTGCGCGAGCTCATGGCAAGCCCGTCCGGCTCGCGCACCGTCGGACATCCCACCACCCGAACCGGGAGCATGAAATCCCGGACCATCTGGCGGACCAGAAGGAGCTGCTGGATGTCCTTCTGGCCGAAATAGGCGCGCTTTGGCTGGGTAACCTCGAAGAGCTTGAGGACGACGGTCAATACGCCGGCGAAATGCCCCGGCCGGCTCCGACCCTCCAGCCGCTCCGCCCAGGGCCCCGGGTCAACCTGGGTGCGAAAGGATGGCGGGTAGATCTGATCGACCTGCGGGTGGAACAGGACATCGACCCCAAGCTGTTCGAGGCGGGCCCGATCGCGCTCGAAGGAACGCGGGTAGCTGGCGAGGTCCTCGTGCGGCCCGAACTGCTTCGGGTTTACGAAAACGCTGACCACGACCCGCTGGTTCTCGCGCTTTGCCCGGCTCACCAGACTCTGATGGCCGGCATGGATCGCCCCCATGGTGGGGACGAGGCCGACCTCCTCCCCCGCCGCGCGCCAGGCAAGCGCCTGCTGCTGCGTGGCCGCGGCGGACTCGATGACGATCACCTGATCAGCTTGCTAGCGCGAGCCTCCCGAGGCGTACTCATGCTCGGGGCTGGGGAAGGCGCCGCTCCGGACATCCTGGTCGAATTGCCGGGCAGCCTGCTCGATCGCGGGGCCGAGCTGCGCGTACTGCTTGACGTACTTGGCGACGTGGTCGGGATTGAGGCCCAGGAAGTCCTGGACCACCAGGACCTGGGCATCGGTGTGGGGGCCGGCGCCGATGCCGATGGTCGGGACGTTAAGGGACTCGGTCACCCGCTGTCCGAGGCCGGAGGGAATGCCCTCGAGCACGACCGCAAAGGCGCCGGCTTCCTCGAGGTCCCGGGCATCGTGCAGGATCTGCTCGGCGGCCTCGTCGCTTCGCCCCTGGACACGATAGCCGCCGAACTGGTTAACAAACGTCGGGGTCAGGCCGAGGTGACCCATCACCGGGATACCCATCCCGGTGAGCTCCCGCGTGTATTCGATGACGCGCCCCCCGCCCTCCATCTTGACCGCGTGGACCCGGGCTTCCTGCAAAAATCGGCCGGCATTGCGGATAGCATCCTCCCGGGTGGCGTGGTAGGCCATGAACGGCATATCTCCGATAACCAGCGCGTTGGGAGCCCCTCGAACCACGGCCGACGAGTGGCGGATCATGTCCTCCATGGTCACGCTCAGCGTATCTGGGTAGCCGAGCATGGTCATGCCCAGGCTGTCACCCACGAGCAGGACCGGGATGGCGGCCTGGTCGAGCCAGCGTGCGGTGGTGTAGTCATACGCCGTCAGCATGGTGAAACGCTTGCCTTCGGACTTCCATTTGCGCAGGTCGCGAACGTTGGTGCTCATATCGCCTCCTTGAGTCTTCGGGATCGCTGAGCCAGCAGGGCGTAGACCTGCTGAAGAGTTGGGTCACTGGCAAGGGCGTCGAGGTGGCGCTGGATGGTGCTGTCGTCGCCGCGGGCGGCCGGACCGGTGAGGGCTTCCTTCGGCGTGGTGGCGCGCAAGTTGTTGACAGTTCCGGTCAGGAGGCGGAGCAGTCCATCATGCGCGCGCTTCCTGCCGATGCCGGCGGACTGGGCGAGAGCCTCGGCCTCGGCCAGCAGGGTGACGGTGTAGTTGGCCACCAGGACCGCCGCGGCGTGGTAGCGGACCCGGTCCACGCCGCTCAGGTCGAACGGCTCGCCCCCGATGTCGGTGGCGGCCCGAGTGAGCAGATCATGCAGCGGTGAATCAGCGTCAATGCCGATGGCGCTGCCGGGTATGTTGTTGACCGCCTCGGGCTCTTTGCGGAACGTCTGCAGCGGATGGAAGACCCCGGTGCGGACGCCGGCGGCCCTCAGGCTGGCAAGCGGAGCGCGGTCCTGGGCGCCGCTCAGGTGGACGGCGCTCTTGCCATCGGAGGCGCACATGGACTGCGCGATCTCGCTCGCGAGGGGGGCGATAACGTCGTCGGGGACAGCCAGGATGGTCAGCTCGGCCAGCTCCAGCGCTCCTGCCGCGGTCGCTGTGGGCCTGGCGTTGACCTCTTTTGCCAGCTGTCGAGCGTTGTCCGGGTTACGCCCGTTCACGGCGGCGATCACATAGCCGGACGTCCGCAGGGCACGCGCCAGGGCTGAACCGGCACGGCCGGGCCCGATGATGGCGATGGATGGCTTGTTCATGGCTCCGTCTCGGTCTAAGGGATCCAAGCGGGTTAGCTCAATTTTAACCCAGGAAGCTTACGGCTCCTGGCTGTTGGCGACGCCGAGCAGCGCTCGCCCGCGCCTAGCGGTGGTAGCTCAGGCCGGGGTCGGTGCCAGGCTTCCGGGCGGCATCTCGGGACCGCGTTCCTCGGCCTTGGGCTGCGGCTGGGGCACGCGCGGTGGTTCCGGCTTGGCCTGCTCCCGGGGTGGCACCTTCCCATCCGGCGAGTTGAGCACGGCGTCCATCTGCCAGCCCTCGATCGTCTCCTCCTGCTTGAGGTACTCGGCCAGGTGCACGAGCTTCTCGCGGCGCTCGGTCAGAATCTTTCTGGCACGCTGGTAGCCGGCATCGACCAGCCGGTGGACTTCCTGGTCGATCTCGCCGGCGATCTCCTCGCTGTAGTTTCGCTGCTCGCCGAGATCGCGGCCCAGGAAGACGAGTTCCTCTTTGTGCCCGAACGTGAGCGGGCCCAGCTTGTCGGACATGCCCCACTCGGTCACCATGCGGCGGGCGAGCTTGGTGGCCTTACCGATGTCGTCCGAGGCACCCGAGGTGATGTCGCCGAAGATCAGCTCCTCCGCAACCCGACCGCCAAGGATGACCGCCATGTCGTCGTTGAGCTCGCTGCGCGAGACCAGATAGCGGTCCTCCGTCGGGAGCTGCATCGTCCAGCCGAGCGCCATGCCGCGCGAGATGATCGAGACCTTGTGCACCGGGTCCGCGTTGGGCAGCGACTTGGCGACCAGCGCATGGCCGATCTCGTGGTAAGCGATGACGTTCTTCTCCTGCTCGGTGATCATGCGGGACTTGCGCTCGGGGCCGGCGATGACCCGCGCGATGGCTTCCTCGAGCTCCAGCTGGCCAATCGCTTTCTTGTTGTTGCGCGCCGCCAGGATCGCGGCCTCATTAATAAGGTTGCTCAAGTCGGCGCCGCTGAACCCGGGGGTCTGGCGAGCGAGCACTTCGAGGTCGACCTGGCCGTCGAAGGGCTTGTTGCGGGCATGGACCTCGAGGATGGCGCGGCGTCCGCGGATGTCCGGACGATCAAGCGTGACATGACGGTCGAACCGACCCGGCCGCAGCAGCGCCGGGTCGAGGACGTCGGGCCGGTTGGTGGCCGCGATCACGATGACGTGGGTGTTGGTCTCGAAGCCGTCCATCTCGACCAGCAGCTGGTTGAGGGTCTGCTCGCGCTCGTCGTGGCCACCGCCGAGGCCGGCGCCGCGCTGGCGGCCGACGGCGTCGATCTCATCGACGAAGACGATGCAGGGCGAGTTCTTCTTGGCCTGGTCGAACAGGTCGCGCACCCGGGAGGCGCCGACCCCGACGAACATCTCGACGAACTCCGAGCCGGAGATGCTGAAGAATGGCACGCCGGCCTCGCCGGCAACGGCCTTGGAAAGCAGGGTCTTGCCGGTACCAGGCGGCCCCACCATGAGGACGCCTTTCGGGATGCGCGCCCCCAGGGCCGTGAATTTCTCGGGAAACTTGAGGAACTCGACAATCTCGGTGAGCTCCTGCTTCGCCTCCTCCACCCCCGCGACGTCGTTGAAGGTGACCGCCGGCTTGTCGCCGCTCAGGAGACGCGCCCGGCTGCGACCGAAGGAAATCGCCTGGTTGTTACCGCTCTGCGTCTG
>Ga0209806_1000125_pt1 | contig 45617 bp, 33 predicted proteins | sample GraSoiAngelo_152_FD_186166 | JGI IMG/M metagenome (GOLD analysis project Ga0209806, IMG submission 186166) | Grasslands soil microbial communities from the Angelo Coastal Reserve, California, USA - 14_1009_12_30cm (SPAdes) (version 2) | ecosystem: Environmental > Terrestrial > Soil > Grasslands ... | reverse complement strand
TGGTCGTTCGTCGGCGGCGTGGACAACAACGCGTTCACCGCCACCGCCCTCTGGAAGCAGGCGATCGGGGTGATGCGCGCCGACGGCAGTGATGCCCGGTTGCTCGTGCATCACTACAGCACGAATTCCACCTACAGCGACGATCCCTTCGTGAAGCCGAGTCCCGACGGCAAGGTCGTCATGTTCGACTCGAACATGGCCGGGTCGGGCCGTTACGACGTGTTCGTGGCGGAAATGCCCCTGCGCTGAGCCGCGCGGTGCACCGATTGAGACCAAAGGGGCCCGGGCTACAGATCGCTCGGGCCCCGCCCCGTTTGTGACCCGTGATGGGCCCAACATTGTAGCGGCAATGCGACGGTCCGTTGACTCCGCGGAACTTGAACCAACCTTACCGCCAACGGTATCTCTTCTTCATGGCAATCGTCAGCGTGAAACAGTTCCGTGTTTCACCTTTCCTCCCGTTCGTGCTCGCAGTCGGGACAAGGGGACCCGGGTTGCTCGTCCATCACTACTCCCTCAATGTCACTTATTGGGACATACCGTGGGCCAGCCCAACTCAGATGGCAACGTCGTCATTTTCAACTCGAACATGAACGGGTCGGGTCAGTATGATCTGTTCGTGGCCGAAATGCCCCTCCGCTGACCGCTCGCGGTCGCGGCATGGGTCGTGGCGCGGAGGCAACGCAATGACGTGTACGGCTTGTGACCGAATTCGGGGTGATCGGACTCTCTGCCCGGATCGCCGCACGGGCATTACTTTCGGAACCCTGTAGAAGTCACCGCATAAAACTCGTGAACCTGTCCCGGGAGGTAGTTGTGCGGCCCTGCCCCGGTGTGAAACGGTTGCGCTTCTTGGTGGGTCGTTCCGCCGCCTTGGCGGCCGCAGCGTACGCGGCGATCAGCTGCCTCGCCGTTGAGACCGCCGGCCCGACCTCGTCAGCGGTGGCCTCGGTACTGGTGTCGCCGGCGGCGGGCGATCTCGCGGTCGGGGAGACGATGCAACTCACCGTCACGCTGAAGGACGCCGCGGGCAGTCGACTGACCGGGCGGCTCGTAACGTGGGAAAGCAGCAATCCCGGCGTCGCGACCGTTTCGAACAGCGGGTTGGTCACGGGCGTGGCGCCAGGCCAGGTGACGATCACCGCCTCGAGCGAGGGCACGGGCGGCCGGGCGGCGATCAGCGTCACCGTCATACCCGTGGCCGCGGTAGCGGTATGGCCGCCGTCGAGCAGCATCCCGGTCGGGCTGACACTGCAGCTTACCGCCACGCCGCAGGACCGAGACGGCAACCCGCTGCAGGGGCGGTTGGTGACGTGGGCGAGCAGCAATCCCAGCGTCGCGACGGTTTCGCCCGAGGGGCTGGCCACTGGCGTGACCCAGGGCTCCGCCACGATCACCGCGACGAGCGAGGGCAAGAGTGGGAGCGCGCCCGTCACGGTGCGCATGCCGCAGCCGTTCGGGGTAGCGGATCCCACGCTGCTGCCGGTGGCGAGCGGGCAGCTGCCGAATCTCGTCGCCTACCTCGCGCTCAACATCGCCAGTCAGCCGGCCGGCTTCTCCTACAACGACCCGGTGAGCGGAGTCCGGGTGTGGAAGGTCACCAGCAGCTCGGTCCCGATGACGAACAGTAGCGCCGGGCATGATTACTCCGACGGCCCGAACGAAGTCAGTCGTGGCTGGGGCACCAACAGCAACACCTATACCATCCTCATCGGTCCGCCCCAATCCACGGGGAAATACTATGTCGTGGATTTCACGCGCGGCGTCGGGTTCACCAACTACCGGAGACTGACCGTCCAACCCGCCCATGATCTGGGCGTCTCGTTTTCGAACCTGGCTGGGCAGCCCCGCATCGCCTATATCATGACCGGCACCCAGATCGTCCGGTACAACACAGCCACGATGCAGCCGGAGAATACCGGGCGCTTCCCCCTGGACCTGAGCACGATCGGCGGCGGGTTCGGCTGGTTGCAGCACGACAAAAACGACGTGTGGTTCGCCGGGTTGCTGAACGACCAAAGCATGGCCTATGCGTGGAATAGCGAAACCGGGGAGCTGCGTACCCACGGGGAAACGTGGTTGAATGAGCCACGCCTGGAGCGCGACGGGCGCTACATCGCCCTGACGAACACCAACAACACCATTCGGCTCTGGGACTTGGCCACGAATACGTTCGGCCCCACCCAGAATGATCGCCTCAACATCTGGCTCGGGCACAACGCGAATCTTCGGGGCCAGTGGGTGACGACCGATGTGAATGCCAGCGCCCCCTTCGATCTCGACCGCTACTATCCCAGTGGCGGCCAAATCGCGAAGACCCGGTTTCTCAACAACAGCGCCGGCGCGGGCATCCACCACTCCGGCAACTGGGTGCAGTCCGACGCCGAGCTGGGGGGCGACCTCAATCGTCAGTGGTCGTTCTTCAGCGGCGTCGACAACAATGCCTTCACCGCCAGGGCGCTGTGGAAGCAAGCCATCGGCGTCGTGCGCAGCGACGGCAGCGACGCGCGGCTGCTCGTCCATCACTACGACGTGAGTCCCATTTATTACGCCGACCCCTTCGCGCAGCCGAGTCCCGACGGCAAGGTCGTCATCTTCAACTCGAACATGGGCGGGTCGGGCCGCTACGACCTGTTCGTCGCCGAAATGCCGCTCCGCTGACCCGTCTGGCCCAATTTTTGCGGCCCACCTAGCCTCATGGCCTACGGGGGAGCCGTGGCTTCGATTCACTGTCTCGACCCAGTGCATGGTCCGACCGGCGTCGACCGTAGCAGCGGCGGCACCCCCGGCCCGACGCTGCTTCGTGACCCGTGATTCGGCTCGCCTTCTGCATCCAGGGCTTCGAGATCGGCGGCACAGAGCTCAACGCGGTTCGGTGGGCTGAGCATCTCAGTCCTGAACAGTTTCAGCTTACCGTCGTCCACTTGCAGGCGGATGGCCCGTTGCGGTCCCGTTATGAGCAGGCCGGGACGCATTTGGTGCACGTGCCGTTACGGAACATGTACGGGCCGGGCGCGCTGCGTCAGGGGATCCGCCTCGCTAAGTTCCTCGCCCGCGCGGGCATCGATGTGTTCCATGCCCACGACCTCTACAGCAACGTCTTCGGAGTGCTGTGGGCTCGCTTCGCCGGAGTTCCCGCGGTGATCGCGAGCCGCCGCTGGTGGCGCCTGCGCCAGCTGCGGGCTCAGCAGATCGCGAACCGCTGCGCGTACCGCGTGGCGCACCGCGTGCTGGCCAATAGCCCGAGCGTTGCGGCGCTGCTGACGCGAGAAGAGGGGATCCCACCGGCCAAGATCGTCTGCATCCCGAACTGCCTGGCGGAGGGTGCGTTCCGGCCGGTGCCATCCGCGGAGCGAGCCGCATGGCGCGTCCGGCTGCACGTTCCGGCCGACGCGCTGGTGATCGGCATCGTCGCCCGCCTGGATCCTGACAAAGATCACCGGACGCTGCTCGACGCGTTCGCGCGCATCGCGGCGTCCGTTCCCCGAGCGTACCTCGTGTGCCTCGGTGACGGGCCGCAACGCGCCGAGCTGATCGGCCTGGCACAGGCGCTGCAACTAGACGGACGCGTTCAGTTCCCGGGCACCCTCACGCCGCCGTTCAATCTCCACCACCTGTTCGACGTCTCCGTGCTCTGCTCGGTTAGCGAGGCCTTTCCCAACTCCGTCCTCGAGGGGATGGCAGCCGCGCGGCCCGTCATCGCGACCCGGGTCGGGGGCATTCCCGACGCGCTGCATGACGGCGAAACTGGCGTCCTCATCCCGGCCGGGGATGCCCAGGCCCTCGCGGCGGCCCTGCATGCCGTCGTCGAAACGCCCGACTGGGCCCGGAGCCTCGGCGCCGCGGCCCAGGCCTACGCCCGCGCCGAGTACCATGAGTGTCGTGTCATCGAGCGCCTGAGCGACTGGTACAAGTCGCTGGTGCCCGGTACCAGGGCGGAGGCGTAGGGCGGTGTGCGGCATTGCCGGGTTCGCGGGGTGGCCGCTGGGCGCCGAAGAGGCCGCCCGCACGGTGCGCGCGATGTGCGACGCCATCGTCCACCGCGGCCCTGACGACTGCGGCTACTTCGTCGCTCCGGAAATCGCGTTGGGCATGCGCCGGCTGTCGATCATCGACGTCGCCGGGGGGCAGCAGCCGATCGGCAACGAGGACGGTTCGATTCAGGTCGTGTTCAACGGCGAGATCTACAATCACCACGACCTGCGTCGTGGCTTGGTCGCCCGCGGGCACCGCTTCCGCACGAAGAGCGATACCGAGACGATCGTCCACCTCTACGAGGAGATGGGAGCGGACTGCGTCACCAGACTGCGCGGGATGTTCGCGATCGCCCTGTGGGACGCCCGCACCAAACGGCTGGTCCTGGCGCGGGATCGCCTCGGCATCAAGCCCCTGAGCTACTGGCTGACGCCGGACGGGATTGCCTTCTGCTCGGAGCTCCGCTCGTTGCTCGCGTTGTCGCGCTTCCCGGGCCGACTGGACGAGCGTGGGATTGCGGCGTTCCTCAGCCTGGGGTACGTGCCCGATCCGCTGGCCGCCTTCGCCGGCGTCGCAAAGCTCCCCCCCGGACACGTGCTCGTCTGGTCTGCGACCGGAGGCGCCGAGACACGCCGCTACTGGACGCCCGTGGTGCCGGAAACCGGCGTGGTCGATGAAGCCGTGGCGGCGGAACGCCTGCGCGAGCTGCTCGCGGATGCCGTGGGGAGCCATCTCGAGTCCGAGGTGCCGCTTGGCGCATTCCTCTCCGGTGGCCTCGACTCCTCCACGGTCGTTGCCCTGATGGCGCAGACCGCCGCGATCAAGCCGCGCACGTTTTCGATTGGCTTCGACGACGACAGGTTCAATGAGGCGCCGCATGCCCGCCGCGTCGCCGAGGCGATCGGCACGTACCACACCGATCGTGTCGTCGCCCCCGACGCGGACCGGTGGATCGAAGGCGTCGTGGGCATGTTCGACGAGCCGTTCGCGGACTCCTCGGCGCTCCCGACGTATGTGGTGTCCTGGCTCGCGCGTCGGCACGTGACGGTGAGTCTGTCCGGCGACGGGGGGGACGAGCTGTTCGGCGGGTACACCCGCTACCTCGACATGCTACAGCGCCCCGACCTGCCCGCATGGGGGCGTCCGCTGTTCCGCCTGGTGGGTCGTGCCCTCCCGCACGTCATGCCTGGCCGGGGCCGTCTGCTGGATCGCGCCCGACCCCGCGAGGCCGCGTACGCCGGCACCGTCTCGCTCCCGCTGGCACCCGTCGACGGCGGGATGGCCGCCCACCGCCTCGTGCCCCGAGACGGTGAGTTCGGCGACCTCCTGGCGGACGCGTTCGCCGCCGCTCACGCCCGCGACTTCGTGTCTCAAATGACGCTGGTCGACGTCGCCACCTACCTCCCCGGCGACATCCTGACCAAGGTGGACCGGGTGAGCATGGCGGTATCTCTCGAGGCGCGCGTGCCGCTGCTCGACCATCCGCTCGTCGAGTTCGCGCTCGGGCTGCCCGCGGACTTGAAGATCCGCGACGGGACAGGAAAACGGGTCTTCCGGCGTGCGATCCGGGGGCTCGTGCCGCCCGAGGTGCTGGACCACCCGAAGCTGGGATTTGCCGTGCCGCTCGGCCCATGGTTCCGCGGGCCGCTGCGCCACCGGATCGACCGGCTCGCCACGGCCGACGACGGGCTGTACGACCTGCTGGACCGAACGGCCGTGCGTCGCTTGATCCGGGAGCACCTCATGCGGCGCCGCGATCACAGCACGGCGCTGTGGCGCGCCCTCGTGCTCCAACTGTGGCTCGCCCACCTAGACGCTGGCCACCTCTCCCGCCCGCTTCCAGCGTCCCTGATCGAGTTCTGATGTCCCTCGGCCCGCACGAGGGCGCTGTGGCGTCCAAGCCACAGATGCCAGGGGGCCGCGTCGAGGACGTCCGGGGTCGATGGGCTGGGCTGTGGCACGCGCTATGCGACCACAGCGGCGGACTGTCGCCCGCGCGCTTGCCGCGGCACCGCGGCAGGATTTCTTTGACAGGAGGACGTTGAATGCCCGCCCAGACGACCAAGGCAGACCGGTCCAGACAGGCGAGGTGGGCGAGCGAGGCTTCCCATTTCGATGCCGTCGACTACTCGACCGCACCGATCCATCCGCTGATCATAGAGCGGTACGCCCGTTGCCGCCAGAGAGACTATTACCAGAGTGAGTATTTCTTCTCACTCCTGAACGACGTCAAGGGCAAGCACATTCTCGACATCGGTTGTGGCGACGGTGGCAACGCGATCCTGCTCGCGTTGCGCGGCGCGTTCGTAACGGGGATCGACATCTCCGAAGAGGCCATCGCGGCAGCGAAGATTCGAGCCGGACATCACTCGGTGGATACGCAGACCGAGTTCATCTGTTCGCCGTTGGAGCTGCTGCAGACGAAAACGACCTTCGACATCGTGATGGGCCAGGCAATTCTGCACCATGTCCTCTCGGAGCTTGACGCAACGTTCAGAGCCATTTGCAGAGTGACGGTCCCCCGCGCCCGGTGCGTCTTTCTGGAACCGGTCAATCTCTCACCAACCTGGCGAAGACTCAGATTGATGGTGCCGGTCCCCACCTGTGGGACGGTCGATGAGCGGCCCCTGGAAGAGGCTGATCTGCAAGTCATTCGGCGATACCTGACAGACTTCGAGATGCGGCAGTTCGCGATTCTCGCACGGTTGAGTCGGTTTTTTCTTCACGGGCCATATGAGCTCGCGCCTCGGGTCGTGCGACTTGCGTGCGACGCGGCGGGGCGGATGGACTACGTTGCGGTGCGTCATCTCGGACTCAAGAAGCTGGCGAGCTGCGCAGTTATCGCGGGCCACTTGCGTGCGCACTGAGTCCCGCACGCCGGCGCAGAGTCCATGACGGCAATCAGGGCAGAGCCAGCACAGGCGGGACAGCGCCCTGGGCTGCACACCTGGACGCCGACGTTCGTGTTGTTCCTGGCGTACTTGTTCACCATCGTGACCGGCAGGCTTCCCGTAGGAACCGTGGTGATGGTCTTAGCCATCGCCAGCCTGTTCCTACAGCGCGCAACGCTTCGTACGCCTGGGTTCCTCGGGTTGTTCGCAGCCTGGACGCTGTGGGCCGCCCTAGGGTATGCCGTGACGCGTTACCCCGAGGTGGTCGGAGACAGCCTCACCGACCGTGCCAAGGTCGTTCTCGTGACCCTCGTGGCGGTCAACGCGCTACGCCGCTGGACCCAGATCCATTTTTTCATCCTCATCGTGCTCGTGAGCTACGTCTTGTTTCCCGCCCGCTCCACGCTGGTGAACTATGTCCACGGGTACACCCTGTTCGGGCGCGCCATTGGCCCGTTCATTTACGGCAATCCGAACGATCTCGCCGCCCATACCATCCTGGTCCTCGGGCCCGCGCTCGCGCTCTGGGCCGGTGCACCTCGGGGAAGTCCGATCCGTTGGATCGCTCTGGCAAGCGCCGCGCTCCTGACCCTCGTCATCGTGCTCACCCAGTCCCGCGGCGCGTTTGTGGCCTTGGGCGTTATGGCCTTGCCAACTACGATCACACTCGTGCGACGGCGACCACGGGCGATCGCGGGGGTGGCCGCCGTGCTCGGACTGGTCCTGTATCTCGCGCCCGCGTCGTTCTGGGCGCGGATGCAAGGTTTGCGCAAAGCCACCAGTGTCGCAACGATCGGCGAGATGGACCCGGAGGGGTCCGCACGACAGCGCTTTGCGGTGCTTCAGACCGCTACTCGCATCATCCGCGATCACCCGGTGCTGGGGGTGGGCCTGGGAGCCTATGAAGTCGCCCAGTACCGCTACAACCCATCGTTAGGCTACCTCGACACGCATAATACATACTTGAATGTTCTCGCCGAGACGGGAGTGCCGGGGCTGGTGCTGTTCCTGGCGCTCGTCATCATCGTGCTGCGGGACGTGCATCATGCTCGCCGCCGGGCGGGCCGCCGGTCGCCCACTCAAGCGGAGGCGTTACGGTGGCTGCAGTATGCCTTGATTGGGTATCTCACGGCGGGCGTGTTTGGGTCCTTCTCCAGACTGGCGTTCCTCTACGTTTACCTAGCGCTGCTCTGGTGCGCGTCGCGAACGACCGAGGGGCTGGGGCTGGCCACGAATCCCGTTGAGCCGCCACCCGGCCGAACCAAAGGGGCCCCGATCGGGGGCACGCGAGGTCGCGGCTGGTTCGGCTCACTCTCCCAGTCGCGGTAACAAGAGCTCTCGTCCGCCGGCGCCGCACCCGTTGCGCCGGAGCACGACGCTATTCTGCGAACCGATTAGAAGGCCAATCACAGCCCCGCACCACCCCGCCAGTCCGAGCCACGTGCCGCCCGACCCCAGGGACATGAGCACCAGGCTCATCGACGCGCCCACCGTGGCGACCGCCACCGCCCGACCCGATCGTACCGACGCGAGGTATCCGAGCGGCGCGAGCAAGACGGCCATCCAGCCCGCCGTCAGAACCCCGGCCCACTGGCTCCACTCGCGCTCCCCCGGGGCAAACAGGCGCCACCCGTCGCCCGGAGTGATGCGTGCTTCTCGAACGACAGCGCCGGCGTTGGTGACGAGGACGAGGCGGTACCCGAATCGACGCACGACCAACCGTACCGTTACCGGATCGCCGGCCATCGCGGGCATCACGTGGCGGAGCCACAAGGAGTGACCCCGTAGCCGGGCGCGGTCACTCCCCGACGCCAGGTGAAGGTGGAGGTCTCGGTCCCTCTGCTCCAACCACAGCCAACCACGGCCGTTCGGCATCCAGGCGATGACCACGTGGGCCAGTCCGGTGTCGGGGCGACCCGACGTAAGCGCGACGACGATGTCCGCGCCTTTCGCAGGCGGGACATCGAGCCACTGGTCGAAGGTGATCAGCACCCCGTCGACCCGCACCTCTCTCAGTAAGCCGGTAAACGGCACGTAGTGCGACCCGTCGGCCGCTCCTCGCGTCCAGTCGAGCGTGCCCGGGGAGAGGACTGCCTGCGTTGCCTCGCCTGCCTCGAGGCAGGCGCTGAGCAGCACGCCATAAACAATCGATGCACACACGGCGCGCCGGCGTGTTTCGACCACCCACCGATGGAGGTGTGGTAGAACTAATCCGATGACGCCGCCGAGGGTGTTCGCGAGGATGTCCGCCACGCTGGCGACCCGACCCGGGATCACTGCGTATTGCAGCCACTCGACCCCGATCGTGGTCGTCAGGACCACCGCAAGACCCGACGAGCACGGCACGCCGGTGCGAGCTAGGGCCCATCCTAGGGGCACGAAGAGCGCTACGTTCGCCACGGCATCGGCCAGGGCGTAATCGCCGCAACCCAGGCACCAAAATGGGATACCGTCGCCAGGCACGCCGGACGCCATCGGGACGAGGGTGGCGCCTGCTATCATGGCCAGGGCGAGGGCAACCGGAGCCCACGTCACGATGCCCGTCCGGGCCGAGGAGGAGGGGTTCACGTGTTTCCGTTCGATGTACGCAAGAGCGGGACCCGAGCTCCACGACGGATGGGAGCGCAGGGAGACCGACTTACCGCCTGCTGTGGCGTCCGCGCCACATCCAGGGGCTCGACGCCACGGGCTCGGCGAGCGGTTCACACGCGCGTCGCCGGGCACCCGAGTTCGGGGTGGGCACGCGACTTGCGCCTCCGCCGTGCGCGACGTCCCTCGGAGGAGCCTTGGTTGTCCCGATTTGCCTTGTCTAGTCACCGGGAAAGCGTTGTGAGACCGCTCGAGGGTCAGAGCGCCGATGTGGCCGCGGCTCCTGCGCCGCAGGTCGGACCGCTCGCGTCCCTGGCCGCGCTCCGGGCGCGGATCGGTGTGACGCCGGCCATGATTCGGGGCGCCGGGTGGTCGATCGGCGGCACGGCGAGCGGTGCTGTCGCATCGTTCGTCGTTCAGGTCATCCTGGCAAGAGCCCTCGAAGCGACGCGCTACGGCGTTTACAGCTACCTGTTGGCGTGGGTCAACGTTGCCGTTCTGGTAGGGAAACTCGAGTTCGACACGGCCGCTATCCGGTTCATTGCCACCTATGACGGGCAACGACAGGACGGGCTCCTCCGCGGATTCTGGCAGTACGGGTGGCGCGTGGTCACCCGCACCGCGATCGGAGTCGCACTGCTCGCCGGCGGTGCGGCGTGGCTATTACGGCATCACCTCCACCCAGGGATTGAGGGAGGAATCTGGGCGGCCTCTGCGTTGGTGCCGCTGAGCGCACTCCTGCTGTTCAGCGGCAGTACGCTCCAGGGGTTCCGACAGGTCCCGCAGGCGCAACTACCGCAGGTCTTGCTGCGGCCTGTCCTGTTCGGTGTGGGCATTGTGCTCGTCGGGGCAGCCGGCGTGCAGCTCGAAGCGGGGAGCGCCGTGGCCCTCAACGCCGGGGCGACTGCCGTGGCGCTGGGCGCGAGCCTGTTCCTGTTGCGTCGCGCCGCTCCAGCGAGCGCCATCGCGGCGCCGCCCGAGTTCGAGCGGACCAAGTGGAAGGGGGCGGTTCGCAGCTTCCTGGTGATTTCGGCAGCGCAGCTCGTCCTGTCGCAGCAGGCGGACATCCTGGTGGTAGGGACCCTCCTCAGCCCGCGCGACGCTGGGCTGTACAGTGCGGCGAGCCAGCTGTCGGGGCTGACCATGCTCGGCGCGCAGGCGGTGATTTTCGTCGTGCTGCCGATGGTATCCGACCTCCACGCCCGCGGACGGCGAGCCGAGCTGCAGGCCCTGGTGGTCCGCACCGTCCAGGGCTGCGCGGCGATGAGTATTCCGGTCGTCGTGCTGCTGCTCGCCGGCGGTCGCGTCGTACTCAACGCGTACGGAGCGGCGTTCCGCGACGCGTATCCCATCCTGGCAGTGCTGGCCACTGGTCAAGTCGTGGGCGCGACGATGGGCATCATCTCGGGGTTCCTGTTGACTATGACCGGGCATGAACGGGCGGCGAGCCGGATGGTCGTCGGCACGGCGCTCTTCAACCTCGCGCTCACGTTCGTGCTGACCCCCGCGTTTGGTGCCGTGGGCGCGGCGGCGGCGACGGTGGCAGCCGGGTTCACCAGGGTCGGGCTGCTCTCGTGGTACGCCCGACGCTACGTCGGCGTCGCGGTGCGCCCCTTCATCACCAAACAACCCGCGGCGGAAGGCGCGTGACCATGGTCGCCCCGAACTCCGCAACCGCGCCCGCCGTCCGCGTCGAGGTCTTGCCGGAGGGGTCGCCTGACCGCGAGGCGTGCGAGCGGGCTCTTGCGATCGAGGGTGTCCGATTGCCGTTGCCTCATCGGATCGGCTGGCCGCAGGCCCGGCGCGGGGTGGCGTCGCTGCTCGTTGCCCTCCGGGAGCCGGACGGTCGTTGTGCGGCAGCCTTCGGCATGTACAGCGCCGCAAGCCGTGCGCTGCCGGGCTTTCGCCTGTTGCGCGTCGAGCGCTTTGGAGAGGGCGTGCCGCGCGCCCACTGGGCCGCCGCCGTCCGCGCGCTCGCAGAGGTGGCGCGGCAAGAGCCGCGCGTGCTGCGCGTGAGCGTGGAGGTGTTCTCGCGGGACGATAACGCGCGGGCGACTCTCGGGGAGCTCCTCGCGCAGAACGACTTCGTGCGGGCGCCTACCACGCGGAATTGGGGCAGAACGTTCGCGCTCGATCTGCAGCCTAGCGAGGATGAGTTATTTGGGTCCTTCAGCCCAACCGTGCGGCGCGCGATTCGCTCGGTGGCGAAACTGCCGGTGCAGGTTCGCTCGCTCGACGACCGCCGGCTGGGACGCCGGTTGGACGCGCTATCGAGCGAGACCTTCGCGCGTACGGGTGCGCGCTACCAGGAGGTGTGGGATTGGGAGGGCGTCATCGAGCTGTCGCGCCGCGTGCCGGACGCCTCTCGGCTGGTCGGGCTGTTCCGCTCGGACCGGGAAGGGCCGGATGCCCTGCTCGGCTTCGCGTGGGGATGGTGGAACGGGCAGAGCGTGAGCTATTTCGCCGGCGCTTCCTCACGGCCCAGCGATCTCCCGGGCGTGGGAATCGTGCATCCACTGTTCTGGGATCTGATCCTGTGGGCGAAGCGGGCCGGTGCGACGTGGTTCGATCTCGGCGGCGCGACGGACGGCACAGCGAGCTCCGGGGACCCGCTCGGCGGGATTTCCGAGTTCAAGCGGCGATTCAGCAAGGAGACCGTGGACGTGGCAGAGGATTGGAACTTCGAACCTCACGCCTTCCCAGCGCGTGTAGCGGCGCTGGTGAGCACGGGCGCAGCGTGGCTGCGCCAGGTGGCCCGGCGCTAATATGCCCGCGAGCCTGCCCCGCCCCTTCCTGTCCCGGGTGATGAGCGCGGACATATTCGCGCCGGCGCTCCGCACCCTCGGGCGCGGCCTCGTGTCGATCTTCACGTTCCATCGGTTCGCAGACCCGGACCTGGGCGTAGTGGGGCACGACCCTGCTGCCCTGCGCGATCACTTGGCGTACCTCCGTCGCCATCGCTACCGGCTCCTCAGCCTGACCGACGTGATCAGAGACCTTGAGGAGGGCGGCGGGGGCCCACCCACCGTGGCCTTCACAGTGGACGACGGATATGGCGATTTCGCCCGCATCGCCGCACCCGTCTTCGCCGAGTTCGACTGTCCGGTGACGTTGTTCGTCACGACGGGCTTTGTCGACGGGTTGCTCTGGTTGTGGTGGGATCGCGTCACCTACCTTTTCGAGCACACCCAGTGTAGCTCGCTCGTGCTCAACTTGGAGTCCGAAGCGCGCTCGTATCGCTGGTCGACGCCGGGCGAGCGGAGCCGGGTGCAGCAGGATGTCCTTTCTCGGCTCGAGTGGATGGACGGGCTGCAGCGCGAAGCGACAATCGCGTGGCTTGCCCGGCAGCTCGACGTGGAACTCCCCGCGAGCCCGCCACCGGCGGTGGCGCCGATCAGCTGGGACGAGGTGCGCCGCACAGCGAAACTCGGCGTGACGTTCGGTCCCCATACCGTGACGCATCCCATCCTCAGTCTCGCGACCGACCAGGCCTGCCGCTGGGAGATCGAGGAATCGTACCGTCGGGTGCGCCAGGAGACCGACGCCTGGGTACCCGTTTTCTGCTATCCGAACGGCGAGCCGCGTGCGTTCGGGCAACGGGAGCTCGAGGCGACGCAGCATGCGCGCTTTCGGGTCGCCTTGACTACCGTGCGTGACTACGCTGCCGCGCGCCACCTTCGGGCGCACGGAGCACTAGGTCGATTCGCTCTTCCCCGCTTCCCCTACCCGGACGACCGGCCGCATTTGGTGCACTTCGTATCGGGCCTCCTGCGCCTGAAGCGGATGCTTCTGGGCCGCAGCCGCACCATGCCATCCGAGGTAACGCCCCGGTTAGCCGCTTTGAGCGCGACATGTGCGGGATTGCTGGCGTAGTCGGGTTCGAGAACCCGACCCTGGCGCTCGAGGGAGTCCAGCAGATGGTCCACGCGCTGGCCCGGCGAGGGCCGGACAGCGAGGGTCTCGAATGCTGGCCGGACGTCGTGCTCGGTCATCGGCGCCTCGCCATTTTCGACCTCAGCGATGCCGGCCGGCAACCGATGATGTCGCCCGACCGATCCCTGGGGGTCGTCTTCAACGGCGCGATCTACAACTTTCGCACGCTGACGACGGAGCTCGCCGCCGCCGGCGCGCAGTTCCGTAGCCGGACCGACACCGAAGTCCTGCTGCATGGATACCACCGCTGGGGAATCCATGGCTTGGTCGCCCGTCTGCGGGGGATGTTCGCGTTTGCGCTGTGGGACAATGCACAGCGCACGCTGTACCTGGTTCGCGACCGGCTGGGGATAAAACCCCTCGTGTATGCCGAGCGAAACGGCTGCATCGGCTTCGCCTCGACCGTTCGCGCGCTGCGCGCCGGCGGCTGGGCCGGCGACCTCGACGAGGAAGCACTCGCAGAGTATCTCGAGTTCGGTTTCGTGACGGATCGTCGCGCCATCTACCAAGGCTTCACCAAGGTACCGGCAGCGTCGATCGTGCGGTGGCGGGACGGAGTGCTGCAAACGGAGGAATACTGGACGCCGCCCCCCGTGCGCCTCGCAGGCACGCCGACGTTCGAGGAAGCGGTCGAAGAGACCGAGCGCCTCTTTCTCGCAGCTGTCGAGCGACGGCTCGACGCCGATGTCCCCGTCGGCGCCCTGTTGAGCGGCGGCCTCGACTCCGGTCTCGTGTGCTGGGCCGTCACCAAGCTCGGAGCGGACCTGACCGCCTTCACCGTGGGCACGCCCGGTGACCCGGAAGACGAGACGACGGATGCGTGCGCGACCGCTAGGGAATTGGGCATCCGGCATCGCCTTGTCGGTCTGCCGGCCTCCGAGAGGCCTGGGGTCGAGGAACTGGCATCGGCGTACGCAGAGCCGTTCGCGTGCGCTTCGGCACTGGGCATGCTACGCGTGTGCAAGGAAGTGGCGAGCTCCGCCAAGGTGCTGCTCACGGGAGACGGTGGGGACGACCTGTTCCTCGGGTACCCCCGGCATCGCCACCTGTGGCTGGCAGAGACCCTCGCACGCGTGACGCCGCCCGGGGCGAGCGCCTGGTGGCGGTCGGCGCGAGCGTCCTTCGAACCCGCCACGCCATTCCGGCGCGCGGTCCATTTCGTGGACTATGTGACCGGTGGGCTCGGCGCCTTCATCGAGGCCCACGACGGGCTGCCTACTTATCACCGCGAAGGATTACTGGGAGAGCGGCTTGCGACGGTGACCATCGACCAGCGCCGCATCCCGTGGTCCGGAGACTCCGGTCGCCGAGTGCTCACGGAGTACCTGGAATACGATCGCCGGACGCAGTTTGTCGCGGAGTACTTGACGAAGGTAGACGGTGCCGCCATGCACTACGCGCTCGAGGCCCGGTCGCCGTTTCTGGACCAGGACCTTTGGGAATTCGCCTCCGCCCTGCCGCCCGCCATCCGCCTCCGGGGCGGTCGTCTCAAGGCCGTTCTTCGCGAGCTCGCCCGCCGGAGGATCGGCCACCGCATCGCGGGGGGCCGTAAGCGGGGGTTCTCAATTCCGGTCGAACGCTGGCTCGCCGGGCGCTGGTTGCCCCATGTGGAAGCCACGTTGCGCTCGTCGCGACTGGTCGGTGACGGCTGGATCTCATCGGAGGGGTTGCGCGCGGAGCTCAGGGCTTCGGCCCAACGCGGCCGGGCGCGCCACCAGCTGTGGTATTTGTATGTCCTGGAATCCTGGATGCGCGCCGAACAGGCTCACCCGCCGGCCCCGCGCTCCCTTCGCGCCTATCAGCCGACCCCCTGACGGGGGCCGTGGCCGCGGCGGGTCCGCTGGTGGACCTGTCTCACGTCACCCAGCGACTCGCGCATGAGCGGCCGACGCTGCTTGCGGCATCCGTACGTCCTCCTCGCCGTCCACGAACCGCCTCAGCCACAGCTCGAAGTTGACGAGTGCCCATAGCCGCTCCATATGCTCGAAGCGTCCGGACACATGCTCGTCTACAAGGCGCCGTACCACATCCGGATTGAAAATGTCGCGTTGTCTCGCCCGAGCCCCAAGCACAAGCTCCGTCATCATCCCACGCCAGCGGCCGCGGAACCAGGACCCGACCGGCACGGGGAACCCCATCTTGGGGCGAGCCAGGATGCTGGGTGGCAGGACACCTCTCATGCTCTCCCGCAGGATCCGCTTGGTCGTGGATCCCTGAACCTTCAGCCGAGCGGGTAACCCCGCCGTGAATTCCACGAGCCGGTGATCCAGGAACGGTACGCGGCTCTCGATCGAGGCAGCCATGCTCATCTTGTCCTGCTTCATCAGCAGCTCGTGCAAGTACGTCTTGCTGTCGACATAGAGCAGCCGGTTGAGCAGCGTGTCGGCGTCGGTCCGCTCCAGGTGCTCCCGCATTACCCGATACGGATCGGCACCCGCGACCCGCTCCTTCGCCGCGGGGGTGAACAATTGCGCCTGCAGCGCACGCGGAAAGACAGCGAAGTTGTCGAAGTAGATGCTCGGCAGATCGGGGGGAATGCATAGAAACGTGCGTTCCAGCTTCCGCCGCGGCAACGACCCCACACCCAGATGCTCCACCGCCCGGCGCACGGCGCGACGGAGACCCCCCGGCACGATGCGGTGGTAGTGCTCGCCCAGCCGGACGTTGTACAGCGTCTTTGTGTAGCGCTCGTAGCCGGCGAGGAGCTCGTCGCTGCCTTCTCCCGTCAACACCACCTTCACGTGGTCCGTCGCCAGTCGCGCCACGAAGTACAGCGGCACGCTCCCCGCATGACTCAGTGGCCTGTCCTCGTGCCAGATCAAGCTGGGCAGGGCGTCACGGAACTCGTCGGGACTCACCACTACCTCGTGGTGGTCGGTGCGATAGGCAGCCGCGACGGTGCGCGCGTAGGCGAGCTCATTCGCCTCTTGCTCCGCGAACCCAACGGAGAAGGTCTTGATCGGCTCATCCACGAGCCGACTCATGACCGCCGCAATGGACGCCGAGTCGATCCCACCGGAGAGAAACACGCCCAGGGGCACGTCCGACATCAGCCGCGTGCGGACCGCGTCGGTGAAGCACTCACCGAACTCCGCGATGAGATCCTTATCCGTCCGGTTCGCGCCCTCGGTCCGGGCGAAGCTGAGGTCCCAGTACTCTCGAATCTCGAGCACTCCGTCGCGCCACCGCAGGGTATGACCCGGTGGCAACCGCTGCACGCCAACGAACAGTGTAGTGGCCCCGGAGGGAGCGTGATTGGCGAGATGGTCCGGCAGGGCACCGTAATTCAGCAGCGGTCGGGTCGCCTGGGCCGCCAGCAACGCCTTGATTTCCGATGCGAAATAAAGGGACCCATCAGCTGTGTGCACGTAGTACAGCGGCTTCTCGCCCAGCCGATCCCGGGCGAGGAAGAGCTCTTCTCGGCGACTGTCCCAGATGGCGAAGGCGAACATCCCCCGGAGCTGGTCGACGGCCCGAGGACCCTCCTCCTGGTACAGCCGGAGGATGGTCTCCGTATCGCAACGGGTGCGGTAGCGATGACCGCGTCGCTCGAGCGAGGCGCGCAGGTCGGTATGGTTGTAGATCTCGCCGTTATACACGATGTGGAGCGACCCGATGTCGTCGTGCATCGGCTGGTGCCCGCCCGCAACGTCGATGATCGACAGCCGGCGATGGGCCAGCCCCACGCGCCCCTGGTTGAAGATGCCGCAATCGTCCGGGCCCCGATGCGTCATGGTATCCCGCATCCGGACGAGCTCCTGCGCATCCACCGCGCGCCGCGACCGTGTCGAAAACGCGATCCCACAAATCCCGCACATACGGGTCAGCTCACCTCCACCCGGGCCGCCGTCACACTCAAGGGGGCTCCCCTTCCCACCGACGCGGCACGGCGCGCTCCCGCGACTGCGACCGTGGTGGGCGACTCACCACTCAGGACGATCCGATCGGCGCCCAGGAGGTCGACCTCGCACCCAGCGGCCGCATCCACCTCGACGTGCAGCTCCCGACCCTGCCGTCGGGCGGCGATGTAGCGCACGGGCCCGTCCGCCTGCACGAGCGGCCGGCCACGCCACCGCAGGCTCCGACCCTGCAGCATGATGAACTCAGAGACCGCCTCGTCTCGTCGAGAGGCTCGTACCCAGGCCCACTGTGCATCCGATGACAGCTCCCCACCCGCTGCCTCGCCACCTCCCCCGACCAACAGGACGTCTTCGACAAGAGGGCCACCGATCACGAACGCGCGTCCATTCGTCGCCGCCTGCTCATGGATGTCCACCGCCGCTTGGTTGCCGTGTCGCGGCACGAAGAACGACACCACGTCACGGGGTCCCTCAGCCCGGGCTGAGAACACACACGAAGGCGCGGGCTGCAACGCGCCGTACGAATTCGACACCCAACCCTGGTCCACACGCATCACCCCCTGGTGACCGAAGCTGCGGATCTCCAGTGTCTCGCGTTGCGAGTCCGAGAGCCACCTTCCCACCGCCCGGCTCGGAGACAGAATCTCGACCGTAATGCCCGGCGCGAAGTGCAGATGCACCTCGACGTCGTGGTCGCCTTCCGTGCTGATACGGTCCCTGACGATCCAGTAGTCGCCGCGCACGAACAGCATGGCGCGCCTGTGCAAGGCCGGGGGCGTCAGCCGAGCATAGCCGTCTTGCACAGCCTCGAAATAGTCGCAGCGCGCCCCGGGCCTCCAGGCGGCCACAGCGCTGTTCCCTACGTGCCGCCAGCTGAAGGGTCCGCGGGGAATCGACGAAGACTGCCCAGCCACGGTCACCGTGTTGTGGGCGGCCGAGGACCGAAAGTGATCGCGCAGGCCACCCAGTGGCATGTACGTGTACGTCCCAGGGTCCACGAGGACCGCCGTACCCCGCACCACCAAGGTGAACCCCAGCGCGTCCGCATGCGCGTGCCCACAGTTGAGCACGCCATGCGGGCCACAGTCAACCACCAGACTGCTGGCGTCCTTTCCCCACCCGTCGCGCATCACGTAGTACCCGCCGTCGGGGAACGCCCGGCTGGTGGCGGTGGGCGTGACGCTCGCCAACGCGTCGAAGGCCTGCAAGCCGGCACAGCCGAGCAGCCACACGGTTTCCTCGGCCGCTGCGCCGGCTACGTGGCGGTACTCCGGATCCTCGAAGAGAACCGCGCCCGTGGCCAAGGCCGCGCGAAAGTCATTGGGAGCTCGGTCGTCGAGGACCTGCAGCCTCCCACCGTCATCGTCACCTATGAGCGGGGTCCGACCGTCCGGCTGCGTCAGGTACATCAGGTGCGTGAGCAGCGCCCGCAATTTCGCGTGGACGACAGGCTCGACCGGGAGACCATTCAGCTGCCCCAAGATGCTCAGGTGGAGGCAAAAGTCCGCCGTGTAGCGCTGATAATAGGTGGACTGCTCAAAATAGGACCCGTCCGGTCGCACCTGTTTGTCCAGGTGCTCGAGGAGTATCGACCATCCCAGACGCCGCCACCGCCCGGCATCGCGGAACTCGGGAAACAGGGTGCCAAGATACAGCAGGCCCAGAGCCTCGCCCGTGAGGTGGGTATTGGGACCGGAATAGGTTGACAAAAACGTCTCGATGTGTCGACCGTGCAGGTAGAGGAACTTCAGCGCGCGCCAGAACGTGGCCTCGGTCAGGGATGGCGAGGTCTTGAAGAAGTACAACCCCCAGATCCAGGAAATCGCGCGGAAAGCCAGCTCGAGGCTGCTGGCCCAGTTGACCCCGCATTTGGGAGGGTTCCCGTCCATCCAGCCCATCAGGTGCTCCACGAAGGTCGTCGCGTACCGTTCGTCCCCGCTATACCAGTAAGCTTTCCCGAGGATCGCGAAGTATTGATGCCGATTGAGCTCCCAAATCAGCTTGTAGTCGGCGGCACTGTTGGGCTTGGGGTGCTCCACCAGGCTCCAATGCAGGCGGCTGACGCGCTCTCCGGACACCGGGTCCAGGTGCCAGTCCACGGGTAGGCCAAAGTCCACGCGGGTACGTCCCAGCAGGTCGAACAGCCCCTGCCGAATACATTCGGCCTTTTCGAGGACGCGGTCCTCGAGCTCCGGCCAACGGCAGCGGAGGGCAGCGACGACGTCCGCCGGCTGGTCGAACCCAGCGAAGAAGCGCGGCGCCGTTCGCCCACGAAACCGGGCCAGCAGCGCGGCGGGCGTGGCAGCCGTCGATCCTGCCCACCCGGTTGCCAGGATGCGAGCAAACGTCGCATCGTCCGGGACTCGGACCTGGCGAGAGACGCCTGCGCGCTCCGACCAGGCGGTTAGCCGCTGTGTTGCGCGGAAACGCAGCTCGGCGAGGCTCCGCCCCCTGAGTTTCCCCAAGGTCTCGAGCAAACTCGCGGGGGCACTCATCGGAGGGAGCCGGGCCGGGCGGTGAGCTCCGCGGCGGGCGCGTCCGAGTAAGTCACCAGACCCTGGTACAGACTGTGCCACTCGCGAAGCACCGCGTCCGGCGAATACTTGCGGCGACATTCTTCGATGGCGCACGAGCTCAGCCGCTCGGCGAGGGAGGGGTCTGTCAGCACGCGCAGGGCCGCCGCGGCCATGCCCGCATCGTCCCCCCGCGGCACGATCAGGCCGTTTTCGCCATCTCGCACCATGTAGGGGATGCCTCCGGCGTCCGTCGTCACGACCGGCAGCCCCGAGGCGAACGCCTCGAGTATCGATCCGGGCATGTTGTCGATGTCGGGCGCGTTGAGGTACACGTCTGCGGCGTCATAGAGGGAGGGCATCCGATCGGGCCTCACCCGACCGAGGAACTCGGCGTTACGCAGGTTCAGTTGGTGGGCCAGACGCTCGAGGGCTCCGCGCTCCTTCCCATCGCCGGCGACGAGCAATCGAGCGTCCGGATAGCGCCGCTGAATTCGCGCGAACGCACGCAGCACGCAGGCAACGTTGTAGTGTGCCTCAAAATTGCGATTCGACAGAAACACAGGCCGTAACGGCCTACGCTCCCGGAATCGAAATTGATCGAAGTCCACGACGTTGGCTATCGCGCGGGCACGCAACCCCATCCGCGCGAACACGTCGACGAGATATCCGGACGGCACGACCAGTGCATCGACGAGCCGCATGATCGGAATGGCCGTGCGCCGCCAGCGCCGCAGATGGTCCTCGGCCTCCCCGCTCCGGTAGTTCAGCAGGACCCGCTTCCCGAACCACCTCCCCAGCAGGACCGCCGGTGTCGGAGCGAGAATGAACGAGAAATACGACGCCGAAAACACGTGGACGATATCGCAGCGGGCCAGCGAGACGAGCAGGTCCCACACATACTGCAGCGAGGTCACCACGGTGCGGAGGTACCGAACCCGTTGCAGCAATTGCAGCGGCCCGGGCAGCCGGGGATCGATGGGCACGAACCCTACGACGACACCGAGCTGCCGCAGGCCCCGGGCCAGCCGTGCCGCTTGTATCGACTGCCCTCCCGGCTCGCGGAGCGAAGGCGCCACAAGACACACACGGATGGGCCGAGTATCCCCACTTCGTGCTGTGCCGGGCGAACCCGGCGCGGAACCAGGCAGTGTCCCTACGGTTTCACGGCTCACGCGGTCTGCCGCCGCAGTCCTTCCTTGGCGTCGCCCGCCATGCACGCCCATGTCCGCCGCAAGCCCTCCTCCAACGAGACCCGGGGTTGGTAGCCGAGAACCCGTTCGGCGCGCTCGAGACACGCCAGCGAGTCCCGCACGTCGCCGGCACGAGGCTGCTGGTGGACATGGGCGAGGCGCCGACCGGTAATGGCGCTGATCATACCGATGACCTCGAGCAACGCGGTTCTTGCGCCCGCGCCGACGTTGACCACCCAGCCATTCACGCGGTCGGCGGCTGCCGAGGCCGCGAGAACGTTGGCCTCCACCACGTTGTCGACATAGGTGAAGTCCCGGGTCTGGCGCCCATCCCCAAACACCACCGCCGACCGCCCGTCGAGCGTGGCCTGGAAGAACTTGGGGATGACCGCCGCATACTGCGAGTCGGGGCTCTGCCGCGGTCCGAACACGTTGAAGTAGCGAAGCGCGACGCCCTCGATCAGGCCCGTGCGAGCGAATGCCAGGACGTATTGCTCGCCCGCGAGCTTGGACGCAGCATACGGCGAGCGCGGCAAGGGCTCGACCGCCTCCGTTTTCGGCAGCACGGGCGTGTCACCGTAGACCGAGCTGGAGCTCGAGTAGACGATGCGGGCGACCTTCGCCTCCACGCATGCCTCCAGCAATCGTACCGTGGCGTTTACGTTCGCCGCATGGGAAGCCCAGGGATCTTTGAGCGACCGCGGGACGCTCGGCAGCGCTGCGACGTGAAACACGACGTCCATGCCGGCGACGGCACGGCGACAGACATCGACGTCGCACAGGTCGCCGCGCAGGAACTCGATGTCGCCCGCGATGTCGGCGAGATTGGCTTCGTTGCCGGTACTGAGATTGTCGACCACGCGAACCTCGTGTCCGAGGGCCACGAGCCGTTCGGCGAGATGGGAGCCGATGAACCCGGCACCCCCGGTAACCAGGCAGTTTGACGTACCCGACGTGAGCATGGGACTCCTCATGGGGCAATTGGAGAAGGTCACGGCAGGCCTGCAGAGCCCATGCGGACTAAGGGCCGACCCGATCGCTCAACGCGTGAGAGCTTGCAAAGCCGGCGCCGCGGCTCGTTCGGTTGAACCACGCCGCCTAACATGCTTTGGCACAATTACTTACATGGTGATACCGGGGTGCGCGGCAGGCCGGCGTGCGCTACACTGTGGCGTGCCCGCCATAGTCAGGGCGCGCCCGTCGAAATCAGGTCGTTGATCGCTCCAGGAATTCGATGAGCAGCTTCTGCCGCGTGTAGACCCACGCGATGCGCCGTCCCCCGAACGCCACCGCCGGAAGCGGCGGCCGCACCACCAGCCCTCCGCACGAACGGCTGAGCGTCAACTGGGTTTCCAGATTCGGCACTTCGTAACACACGTGGTGGAGGCCGCCGCCGCGCTCCAGGAACCGCAAGACTGGTGAACCGGGGCCGACGGGCTCCACCAGCTCGACACTCGGATCTTGCGGCCCCACGCCGCGGAGAAACGCGACGTTGACCTGTTGCAAGGGATCATGCGTGATCTCCCCGTTCCACGTGGTGCCGATGGACCGGGCAAAACCCGGCGCGGCATCTCGAATGGAAGCCGTGACGAACCCTACGTGGTCGAGGCGTTGCACTGCCGCGGGGCCCTAGGGGTGGAGTTTGCGCTCGAGTAGCTGTCTGATGTCCGGGTATGAGAGCATGGCTTCGATCTCGCCGACCTCAAAGGACACCTCGAACTCCTGTTCGAGGGCCAGAACCAGCTGAATGTGATTGAGCGAGTCCCAGGACGTGACACGATCTTGGCATGTCGAGTCGTCAACCGACATAGGGTTGAGGTCGAGTACATCGGCCATAATCTGCTTGATGCGGCGCTCCACGCGTGCCTCTCCTGAGATTCGCGGCTCAAGCTTCGGACGCGATGTTGTCATCGACGACGGTGACCCGCATCCAGGCCGGCCACGTCACCCCGCCGCCCGCGAGCGACAGGCGCCAGCATGTCACACCGGAGTCGCCGTTCGCCACCTGGGTGAAGCCGTGGTGCGCAAACAACTGGCGAACCGGCACGTTCTTGGCGGTGGGGACGATGCGGCCGCGAACCTCGCTCAAGCCGCGCCGGCCGGCCTGGGCGCCCACGAACGCCAGCATGGCCGTCTCCACCGAGCGACCGATGACGCGGCAGCTCAACAGCAGCGTGTCGATATCCAGCGCCCCGCGGTCCGGCCGCGCCATCAGCAACCCGACGATGCCGTTGTCGCCAAAGCGATCGCGCACGCTCACCGTTGCCAATAACCATTCCCCACTGCGCATTCGCTCGACGAGCTCGGCTTCGGTATAGCGCACGGTGGTCACGTTGAACTGGTTCGTTTTTTGCGTCAGCTGCGCGGCACGGGCCAGCGATGCCTTCGTCACCGGCGCGATGGTCACCTCCATCCCGAGGCTCCGGTAGAACTCCTCCAGTGAACCGCTCTCCGCCCGAAGGGCTTCCGCTTGATCTCGTTGCCGATAGAGCTCGCCGCGGCGCGAGTCCTCAGCCGAGAGGGCGAGGGCGTCGAACAGCCCGTCTTCGAGCAGCGCGTCCACGAAGAGCTCCGGTTGCCGCGGCAGATAAATCACCTTCACCATAGGGAGCGCCCGCGAGACTTCCTCACATTCCACAGGATTGTCGTCGATGAACACCATATGCTCAAGGCCGATGTTGAGCTGTCGGGCAATCTCCGCCAGGGATTCGGTCTTCGGCTGCCAATGGATCTGCAGACTGGAAAAGTGCTCACGTTTGAGAACCATGTTCGTGTTCTGTGCGAACACCTCGTCCACGTCGGCGACGTTATTCTTGCTGGCGATCGCCAGAAGCACGCCGCGGCGGGTGAGGTTCAGCAGTTCCTGCTGGAATGCGCGATACGCGCTGCCGGGGTATTCGCTGCCCAGTCGGATGCCGTACGGGCCGTCTTCGCCCAAGACCCCCCCCCACAGCGTGTTGTCGAGATCGACGACCACGCACTTCTTGGTCAAGCCTCGAACAGCGCGACAGTACCTCATGTACTCCGCCGCGAGGTGTCCCCACTGGTCGGCCGCGATCGGCGCACGAGCGTAGAGGCGCATCCGCTCGTCGTACCAGCGGGTCGCGCCGAAACGCGCGACCAGACCGGCGTAGTCGACCACGTACACACCCTGCGATTCCCGGCACACCGCTGCGAGCGCCTCATTCAGGCGGTGCACCCACTGCGCTTGCCCCCGGGCGAGCTGCGCGTCGAGGATGCCCAGGCGGCGCCAGCGCGGCGGGGCGAAGTTGTGCATCAGGACCGTGGCAGCGCTCCGACGGCGCAGGGCCTGCACCAAGGCACGCGCTTCGTCGCAGATCTGCCCGATGCAGGCGTTCAGGCTCGCCTCGGTGTGGTCGAGGAACTGGTGGTACAGCATGGGAGCCCAGTCCTCCCCCTCCACGGCCAGGATCACGAACTCAGGCTCAAAGGCGTACAGCGGGCTGTCGGGATCCACGATCGCTTGCCGGAATTGGCCGAACCCTCCGCGGTGGATCTGCACGGCCAGCCCGCTCAGAAAACCGTGCGCCACGAGCGCCGGCTCTACAAACTCGATGGAAAACGAGGAGAGGAGAGCGACCTTTACCGGCGTGAGGGGCGGACTCCAGGTGGTAGCCTTGGCAATCTCCCGCCGGAGAAAGCTCAAGTCTTGCGCGCCGCCCTGGCGCAGCAGTTCTTGAGCGGCGCGCATGGCGTGGTGGGTGTCGCCAGCCGCGGTCGCGGCGCAAACCGCGGCTCGCGCCTCCGCGCGGGCCTCGGAACTAGGCGTCATAGCAATAGATCCCCTGGTTCGCGAGTGCCTCACCCGCGCCCAACACCTGCCGCGCGCCGACCAGACGCATCCTCAGCCCCCCCACGCCGGCCTCGCGCCAGGCGGCCCGCTGCCGCAACAGAGGAAGCAGCTTCGTGAGGTTGCGCCGCCGCACCAAGGCCGGGTCGGACAACCGCGTGCGCGTGGTCCATGCGCGCCCGTCGGCGTCGACGCTCTCCAGCAGATATTCCTGCTGCGTGAACGGCGAGAACGGCATCCTCGGCTCGAGCAACTCCTCGACCGTATGGAAAAAGGTCATGACCTTGACGTCACAGCCGAGGAACAGAATCTTGCCGTCACGATCGAGCAGACGAGCGTACGGGGATCCGACGCCGCAGGGCGTCTTGGCGTGCACGTGGCCCGCAACCAACGCGGCAGCGTCCGCTCCCCAGACGGCCACGGAGTGCGTGGGGTGCACGCTGCGAATGACCCCAGGCGTGCGGCGGAACAGTTCCGTCAAGAGCCCCATGCGTGAGGGTGTCCGCGTCACGTCGAATACCGGGCGCTGATGCGCATACTCCACGACGGGACCGGTGAACGGCAAGGTGGGCAGCATCAGCGTGCCGCCCGGGCCGACGGCCTCCTGAAGAACCGCAAGCACGTCGCTGGGCTTCCCGCTGAACCTTCCAAGGTGATCCAGCGAGCTGTGTACCAACAGGGTGTCGCCCGGGGCCACACCGAGTCCTCGCACCGCCTGGAGGAGGTCCGATCTGGAAAACGGGCGACCCCAGCGCGTGGTCGCGATGCGGAGCCCGCCGCGCACGCGGCGCTTTACCCAGCTGCGCACCCGTGACAATATGAGGGGCTTCACGACGCCGCTTCCGTCGTACCGGCACCGGCCACCTGCTCCTCAAGCATCAGCGCATCGGCGAAGAACTTGGCTCCCCAGTTCACAAAGGTAAGTGGTGTGTACCGCCCGAAGATGGGCTGGGAGCCCTTGATCCCACCCCGCAGATCGGCGTTCGCCGTGTCCAGGAGTTGGGTCGCCTTCACATCTCTGGTCAGCTCGAGTGCAGCCTCGACGAAGGAAGCGTCCCCACACTCCCGCTGTAAGCGCAGCCAGACGCCCGCGACTTGGGCGCTTCCGGTCAAGCAACTGTACGTCGCGGTGGGCATCCAGGCGCGGTCGAACTCACCCGCGAGCACACCTCGCTGCTCGTAGATCTGCTTAAGGTGCGTGGCCGTCTTCCTCGTAGCGTTCAAATAGCGCTCGTCTCGCAGGCGACACCACCCCCCGATCAGGCCTTCCATCACGTACGCGATCGTGTGGGTCAACGGCACGTTCCACTTGTCCGCCGACACGAAGAACGCGTTGTGCTCGAACCAGCCGTTGTCACGCTGCTGCGACAACGTCCATTCCAGGTTGCGAGCGGCGGCGTCTGCGAAGCGCCTGTCGCCGACCGCCTGGTACAGCTCGAGCAAGCTCCAAGCCGTCCGTACGTCGTAGGCATGCACCACCGTTTCGGTCTCCGGGGTGTGCTGGCGCCACGCGCCATCGGCATCCTGAAGGCCCACCAGCCAATTCCCGGCCCGCACGGCGGCGTCGAGGTAGCGCTGGTTACGGGTCTCCTCGAACGCACGACACCATCCCAGGACGACCTGACCGGTGTTGAAAACCGCCGGCGGCCGAGCGCTCCCGTTGCCACGATAGACGCCGGCTTGAATCGCCCCGGAAGGGAGTTGAACCTGGAGCTCCCAATCAGCCATGCGTACGGCGCGCGCGTAGAACTCGTCGTTCGCGGTGCGACGAGCGTAATCGAAAAACGTCGGGATGATGTACCCGGTCGTCTCCGGGTAAGGCGGCAGCCAGCCTCTGAGGAGTGAGTACCCAGCGGAGACTCCGCCGCCGCCGCCGCGATCCTGAGCGCGACACAACCATCGCATGGTCGCGTGGAGGTGCCGGCGGGAATCGTCCGGTTTGGCCTCTCGCCCGAGCACGTCTCTCCACACCATGACCGCGTGCGACGGACGCAGCAGCCGCATCCCCCCGGCGAGTGCCGACAATGCGCGTGTCACGCGTCCCCACGATCCGCGAACGTCGGCCGTGCCGGCGGATCACTCCACACGTCCCAGCGCCCGCGCGCGGCATTGAGGGCAGCGACGACGAGGGCGGCCAAGAGTGCGGCGGAACTGCGAGCGACGCGCAACAGGCCGCCGCCGGGAACGGCAGCGGGCCGTATCATCCAAGGTAGGGCGACGCCGGCCGCCCCCACTACACCAGCCCAGGGGCCCAAGACGAGCAGCAGGCCGCCGAGCACACAACACACGGCCAGGGGCGTCAACAACCGCAGCACCTTGTGAGAGATGAACTGCCACCAGAGGCGGTTTTTCCCCGGGTGCAAGACCCAGGGCATCCACGCGATCAGCTGATAGTTCCCGGTGAGCGTCCGCACTTTGCGAGCGAGCTCCGTGGCATCGGAGCCGGACCGAACGTCGGTGGCGACCGCGAGCGGAGCGAAGGCTACCCGCTTGCCCGCGCGCACGACCTGAAGCGGCACCCAGACGTCATCGAGCAGCAGACCGGGCGGCAGCGGCGACCACAAGTCCCGCTTGAGCGCGTACAGCGCTCCGCTCACCCCGACGGCACTGTCCCACGCCGCTTCACGCATCCGCAGCTGGCGCTCGAGCCGCCAGTAGCGCTCGTACAGGCCGTCGGACCCGCCAGACGAGGAGATCGTAAGCGACCCGGAAACGACGCCCACATCCGGTGAGGCCAGGTCCCCCACGAGGTGTTCGACGGCTCCCCGGGCCACGCGCTGCCGTACATCGGTGAACACGAGTACGTCCCCTCCGGCCATCGCCACGGCGTGGTTGAGTGCCGCCGCCTTCCCCTGGGGTCGTTGCAGCGCACGAACCTTGATGCGGTCGTCCGCCATCTCGGCCAGCGCGGCCAGCGCCGCTGGGTCGGGCCCATCGAGAACTACGACCACCTCACAGGCGAGCGACACGGTCTCCAGCAACTCGCCCACCTTGGCGGCGACCGCTGCCCCGGGGTCACGGGCCGCGATGATAATGGAGACCAGCCGCGGGGCCGGCCCTGCTCGCGGTCGGGGCGGGCGCGCGGGTAGGAGGCCCACGATCCACGGATACGCGATGTAGGTATACGCGCAGTGGAGCGCGCCCAGCCCTACGAGTAGGGCCCCCGCCGCGGCCGCGTCCGTCATCGCGCCGCGGCCTGCATCGCGCGACGGGGCTGCTCCACGCTCGCGACCAGGTCACTGAGGTGGTCGATCTTGCTCGTCCACGACTCGCCCTCCACCGCCCGGGACCGCTCGAGCTGCGGCCCCGTGGCGCCGGATCGCAGCACGGCCTCGATTTGCGCGAGAAACTCCATCGGGGTCCTCCCGATGGCGACCAGCCCATCGAGCTTCTCGACCTCGGGGATGGCGCTGGCAACCACGGGCAGTCCCGCCGCGAGGTATTCCCGCAGCTTCAGCGGGTTCGCGGCATTGGTGAGATCGTTGATGACGAACGGCAGGACCGCGACGTCGAACCCCTTGCAGTAAGCCGGCAGGAGCTGGTAGTCCTTGCGACCGAGCAGATGCACGTTCGGCAGGCCCTGCAGCCTGCCCACGTCCGTCTGCGTGCGTCCGATCAGCGCGAACGACCACTGTGGCCGCGACACCGCGAGGAACCGAAACAACTCCAAGTCCACCCAATCGGCGATCAGTCCGTAGAATCCGATGACCGGCCGCGGCAGTGCGGCCAGGTCGTCCGGCACCACCGTGTCCGAGCGGCAGGCTCGCCGGAAGTGCTCGACATCCACGCCGTGTGTCACGAGGAACGTTGCCGCGTTGTCGCGTCGCTTGCGCTCGTACAGCAGCTGCGACGAGGCAATCACGACGTCGGCCTTCGCGAGCAACCGCTCCTCCATCCCGGCGACCGCGACTTTGTCGGTCCCCGTGAATTCGGAGTACTCGTCGACGACGTGGTACACGACCAGCCGTTCTCCGAGCTCACCCACGACGTCCCCGGACGTGGGGAAAAACGTCCACGTGATCACATTGCGAAATGCCAGCTGCCGACACACGCGGCGCAGCGTGGCGGCGAGGAACCAGCGATTGAAGCGCCGGGCGAGGGCGCTCCCATGGAGGGGGATCACGAGGGGCGAGAAAACGTAGATGTTGTCGGCGACACGGCGGCAGCCCGCGGCGAAGTCTCGCGCCTTCCTGACCACGAGGCGCAGGTCCCGCCCGGTGACGCGCGGATTGCGGTTGCCGATCGAGTTGACCCACAGGATGCGGTTCTTCCGGGCGAGGCCGAGCATCACGTGTTTCTTGCTCAGAGGGTCGCCGTCCCAGTCGTTGCAGAAGCAGATGATGTCTCGCCCCTCAAGCATGGCGTCCCACCTCTCCGTCCCGAGCCCTCATGCTTCCCAGTGCTCTCCCGAGTTCGCCGACGCAGCGCTCGATGCGCGCGTACACCCGCTCACACACCTCCGGCCCCTGCTCGACGGGGTCTTCGATCGCGCGGGACGTAACGGGCAGGGGATCCAGGTCGCCGAGCAGCAGCACGTCCCGCGCCGCGCGCCCGAACCGTTCGCAGACGCTGCGGCGCTGCAGGTCCTCCATCACGACGATGAGGTCCGCGGCGCGCGCCAGGTCCGCGACCAGGAGCTGGGAGCTGTGCCCCGCGAGATCGATCCCATGACGCGCCGCGGCCGCGACGGCGTGGGGTGGGGATGCTCGGCCCGGCGCCGTGAAGCCCGCCGACTCCACGCGCACGGCACCCGCGCCCCGGCGCTTGAGCTCCCGCCGCAACACGGCCGCCGCAAACGGGCTGCGGAAGATGTTGCCGCTGCAAAGCACGAGCACGCATGCCGGCGGCCGGCGTGCCGCCAGGGCGGCGAGGGCTGCCTTGCGGCGGGAGTTGTGCCGGAGCCGGGCGGCCACGCGACGCAGCCGCTCGAGCAGGATAGCCGCCCACGTTCGGCGCCTCGGCAGGCCACCTGTTCCGGCACCAGACCGCCCCCTGGCGCGACGGCGGGACTGCACATCTGTGGGCGGGTCGTCGGGTGTAGTGAGCCGATCGTGCAGCATCATCACGCGGCCCGGACGCCCTCGCCAGTACGCTTGGCAGAGAGGAAGCGGGCGATGGCGGCGACCGAACCCAAGTTCCGTTCCGTGATCTCGTCCTCTTCCAGCGTGCAGTCGAATTCGCGCTGCAGAAACCCGACCAGTTCGATCACGCCGATCGAATCGATCACGCCGCCCCCGAACAGCGGGTCCTCGTCCTTGAGCGGCCAGTCGGGACGCATGTAGAGGAAGTTCTCACGGACGTAGGCTCGCGTGCGATCCGCGATCTCCGCCGGAGTCTGCTGTCGTGTCTCGTTGGACATCGGCCTCACCTTGGGGGTCACGCGTCAGGCCGCGGCGGGAGTTTCCGCGGCGGTTCGCGGCACTTGGGAGGTCGCCGTCACGCAGGCCCGGACGGGCGCGTCGAGGAACTCCCGGTGCCACAACTCGGTCGAAAGAATCGCCACGAGCGCCTGGCTCTCGCGGAATCCCTCCGCACGCCCCGCTCGGCAGCGCCGCACCAGTCCCGCGACGGCCTGCGGATTGAAGATTCCCGTGCGCGAGAGGCTCACGGGGTCAAGCAGTGCCTCGACGTACTCCGGCGGCCGTCCGTCGAAGAACGCAGGCACGTCCGGTGCCCGGTATGGCTGTTTGCGGCGGTGGGTGACGGCCGGCGGCACGAGGCCGGTGCTGTCCCCCCAGCGGCGCAGGATGTCCTTCTCCCGCAAACCGCGCAGCTTACTGCGCGCGGGAAGGGCGGCCGCGAACTCGAACAGGCGATGGTCGAGGTACGGGACGCGGGCTTCGACCCCGTGCGCCATCGCCATGCGATCGCCCTGCGAGCTGAGCAGATATGACGAGAGCAGCGTCGTCATCTCGAGGTAGGCCGCCCGCGTCAGGGGCGACCAGGCGGCGAACCCGGCCGGCAGTCGGGCGCGCAGCTCGGCCAGCGGGTCGAAACGGCCGAGACCCGCCCGGAACTCAGGCGAGTAGAAGTCCTTGATGCGGGCCGTCAGGTGAAACCGCGGGAGATGCGAAAACAACGGATCGTCGGGCGCGCCAGCGCTCGTGAAGTAGCCGCGCCAGAAGTCTCCCTTCCTCGCACCGGGGGCGATCCCCGGATATAGCCCGTCGAGCAGGCGCGGGGGCACGCGCGATGCCGGCCGACGCCAACACAGCAGCCGGATGATCGCTTCTTTGAACAGGTCGTACCCCAGGAAAACCTCGTCCGACCCCTCTCCGGTGAGCACCACCTTGATGCCGCGCTCCCGGACCACCCGCGAAAGCAGGTACAACGGGGCCGGCGCCGTCCGGACGAGCGGTGTCTCGGTGTGCCGGATGACATCCGGGAACACGCGGGCGATATCGCCCCGCCCGATGCGTTGCACCGCGTGACGGCTCCGGATCTCGGCTGCGACTGCTCGCTGATAGGCGCTCTCGTCCAGCGCCGGGTCCTCGAACGTCACCGAAAACGTCCGCAGCGCGTGCGGCGAGTCCGCCGCTGCGAGCGCGCACACAATGCTGGAATCGATGCCGCCGCTCAGGTACCCGCCGACCGGCACGTCCGCCTGGAGGCGCAGGCGCACGGCCGAGCGCAGCAGCTCGTCCAGCGCCTCGAGCGCATCGGCCGGCTCGGCCGCCGGCTCGGCGAAATCGAGCGCGTAGTAGCGCCGTATCGTCAAGCGGCCGTCCTGCCACCGCGCGCAGCAGCCGGGCTCGAGCGCCCGGATTCCCCGGAAGGGAGTGCGGGGAGGACGCGCCGCCCAGAACGTGAAGACCTCGTCCAGCCCCTCGGGATCGAGCGCCCGCTCCACCTCGCCCGTCGTCAAAATGGCCTTCACCTCGGAGGCGAAGTAGAGATCGCCGTCGCGCTCCGAGTAGAACAGCGGCAAAATGCCGAAGCGATCCCGCGCGAGAAACACCGACCCCGCGCGACGGTCGTAGATGGCGAACGCGAACTGGCCGTTCAAGCGCTCCAGCATCCGCTCGCCCCACTGCTCATAGGCGTGTACCACGACCTCCGTATCGCTCCGGGTGCGGAACAGGTGCCCGCGGGCCTCCAGCTCGCCGCGCAGCGCGAGGTGGTTGAAGATCTCGCCGTTGTAAACGAGGAAGACGCTGCCGTCTTCGTTCGTCATGGGTTGCGCCCCGCGCGCCAGGTCGATCACGCTCAACCGGACGTTGGTGAGACCCACGCGGTCGTCGGCGTGGAGCCCGAAGCCATCCGGCCCGCGGTGCCCGATGGCGCCCGCCATCCGCTCCAGGAGCTCTGCGGGGACGCCCGTGGGGCGGCGCCGAGCGATCCCGGCGATGCCGCACATCAGGTGTTCCCTCCGACGTTCGGCACCGGCGCGACCAGCAGCGACGTGAGATGAAGCGGACGTGTGACGGCACGCTTGTGCTCGATCTCGCGATAGGCGCGCTCGATCTGCTCCAGCCGATAGCCCAAGTCGGCGGCCACCGTGGCTGCACTGCGCCCTTCGTTTCGGGCTTGCAACACCACGTCCAGCGTACCCAGCGGCATCGAGAAGAAGAACTCCTCCTGCGTCTGCGGCAGTGAGTAGGTGTCGGTGGTGGGCGTCCGCGCGCGGATGAGCACTGGCACGCCGAGCGACTCGGCGAGCTGGTAGACCTGGCTCTTATACAGGTGCGCGATCGGCTTCACGTCCGCGAGACCGTCCCCACCCTTCACGAAGAACCCCTGATCGTATTCCAGCCGATTGGGTGTGCCCAGCACCGCGTAGTTCAGCCGATCGGCGTGATGGTACGCGAGCATCGTCCGGATGCGCTGCTTGAAGTTCGTGGCGGCCACGATCTCGCGCAGCTCGCGCGCGGGCAGGCGGACCTTGCGCAGCTCCTGCCCCGGTGGCTGCACCGCGATGAAACACACGTTGAGCCGGTCGGAATCGAGGCCGCCCCCTTCGAGCACCAGCTTGGAGCGCCAGCCCGGCCCATACGCGGGGACGAGGCGGCGGACGGCGGCGTCGCGCCGCTCGTAGCATCCACACGCCTCGAGCGTGGCCGTGACGTCTTCGACCACGAACTCGATCGCGAGGTGTCGCGCCCAGTCGCGCGCCAGCGCAAGGCTTTGGGGGTCCGACTCCCGCTCCGGCAGGCCCAGGCCCAGCACATGCCCAGGGCCGACGGCCTCCACGGCGAGGGCCGCGCACACCGAACTGTCCACGCCGCCGCTCATCGCGACGACGATCCCACCACGCCGCAGTGTCTCTCCCACCTGGAAGCGAAGCGTCTCCGCGATCCGACGCGTCTCGGCGGCCGCATCGAGCTCCAGCCGGTCTGCAATCGTGGTGGACACAGCACCTCGCGTGCACAATGGAAACGCCCGTCAACGCCTTCGCCGGGTCTCCGGTTGCAAAGTTCGAGCCCTCGGAGTGACATCCGCGTGGCGGCGCATGGCGGTGCTCGCGACACCGCCTATCGGACGACGGGTCAATGGCTTCCGACAGGCGACACCGTTTCATATCGAGCACCCCTGTCGCGCCCGCGCCACACGCACCGTGCCGCCGTTTGCTGTGGACGCGCACCGGGACGCATCTGGCTTGCCCGCTCCTGGTACGCTGGTTGCAAGACCGCGACCAAGCCATTCACGCGGAGTGCTGCGTTGTCGATGGATGCTTGGGGAGCCCCCGGCACGTCGCCCCCTCCGCTGAACGCGGCGCTGCTGTTGTGGCGTAGTGCCACGCTCGGCGGCGACCGGCCCGCGGTCGTGGAACGAGACAGCACCGTCAGCTATACCGCCCTGCGTGATCGTGCCGCGACGATCGGCGCTGCGCTGCGCGCCGCGGGGATCGGGGCCGACGATCGGGTCGCGATCCTGCTCGAACGGGGTCGAGACGCGGCCGCGGCGTTCTTCGGCACGCTCGCCGCGGGCGCGATCGCCGTCGTCGTGAACGAGACGCTCCGCCCGCGCCAGATCGAGCACGTACTCGCCCACTCGAGCGCCCGTTGTCTGATCACGACGGGAGACCTGCTGGCGCGACAACCCCGCCGGCTCTCGACAAACGCCGTCGTCCTCGATGCAAGCGCAATCCCCACAGCGGGCGAGTCCTTTGCGCCGGTCTCCCGGGTGGACGACGACGTCGCCCAGATCGTGTACACGTCCGGGTCCACCGGCCTCCCGAAAGGCGTGGCGGTCAGCCACGCCAACCTCTGGGCTCTGACCAGTGCGGTGGTCGCCTACCTCGGCTTGACCGAGGCGGATCGACTCGCCAGCCTCCTGCCGTTCAGTTTCGTCTACGGGGTGGGGCAGCTGTTGTGTGCGGTGGGTGCCGGGGCAGCCCTCGTGGTAGAGCGGTCGCCACTCCCCCAGCAAATGATCGACACGGTCCGTGGTGAGGGCGCCACCGTGCTGGCAGCCGTGCCGCCGCTCTGGAGCCGGCTATTGCGCGTGCCGGCCTTCATCGAGGCACCGCTCCCCCGGCTACGGGTGATGACCAACGCCGGCGGGCACCTTCCGGCCGAAGCCGTGCGTACGCTGCGGCAGGCACAGCCGGGGGCGCAGCTGTACCTGATGTACGGGCTGACCGAAGCACTGCGCTGCACCTATCTCCCGCCCGACGAGCTCGCGCGGCGGCCCGATTCGATTGGCCGCGCCATTCCCGGGAGCGAGGTCTACGTGTTGCTGGATGACGGCACCCCGGCGCCCCCCGGGGAGATCGGTGAGCTGGTGTACCGCGGCCCGACGGTGACGCTGGGCTACTGGAACGATCCGGAGCTTACCGCACGGGTGTTCCGCTCCAATCCACTGCGACCGCCCGGCGCCCCCGACGCCGAGCGTGTGGTTTTTTCGGGCGACCTGGTGCGCCGGGACGACGAGGGGTTCCTCTACTTCGTAGGGCGGCGAGACCGGATCATCAAGACCATGGGATATCGCGTCGGCCCGGACGAGATTTTGAGCGTGCTATACACGTCCGGCGAGGTGGCGGATGCGGTGGTGGCAGGTGAGCCGGACGAAGCGCGCGGTGAGCGCATCGTCGCCTACGTCGTGCTCGGCCCGCAGGGATCGCTCGAGCGGCTCCAGACCTATTGCGGCCGCGAGCTGCCCCGCTATTTGCAGCCGGCGCGCATCGAGGTGCGCGACGTGCTGCCCCTGCTGGCCAGCGGCAAGCACGACGTCGAGGCAGTGCGCGCGGCTCCGGGTCACGTTGCGCTCTAACCGGTCGCCCTAACGATCGCAGTCCAAGCTGGTGATCTCCCACAGGCGCACCGAGCGCAGCACCGCCTCACCCGTCGCCGTCAAGGCGGTCGCGACGATCGACGCCGCTTCCTCGCGCGGGACAAAGCCGACGTGGCGCAGCTCGGCAGCGAACTGCGATTCCGCCACCGTCCAGACCTGGAGCCGCGTGCACCCCTTGGCGCGGAGCCGCGCCACGAGGCCGCGAATCAGGCCGGCCAGGGGCAGATCGGGGTCCCGGTAAACGGCCTGGAGGTCCACAATCCCGGAGGGGTCGGGCCCACGCACCAGCAACCCGGCGGCGGGTGGACCCGCGTCACCATTCCGCGGCAGCGTGAACCACCAATCCGAGGCAGCCGGGTAGCCCTCCATGCGCATCGCATACCGGGCGTCTCCGTGATAAGGTCTGAGCCGTGGCGAGTCGCCCGAGGGGGCCTCGAAGCCGGCCGTGGAGACCTCCGCTGCCGGACGCCCGACGAGCGCGGCTCCCCCCGGGCTCCCAGTCACGACGCGCACCCCGGCGTGGAACAGGCGGATGGCCGCGTCCAGCAGGCGACGTCGGTCGCCCACAGGCAGCACGTATCGTGTGAGCGCGCCGACCCGCAGGAACCCGCACATGTCCAGCACCGCCTTGGCCTGCTCATTGGGATCGGTGTAGACGAAGTCGATGTCCCCCCGGGCCTTAGTGTCTCGCTTGACGCGCCGAATCAGCGCATGCGCGGGGAAGAAGCTCCGGTAGGGCCGCGCGACGAGGGCGTTCATCATGAGGCCGCCGACGACCTCCCGCTCCCCGAAGCGGAACCGCTGCGGAAAGCAGGCGACGTGCATCACGATCTGCCCGGCGCGATCGCGCCCGACCCAGCTCAAGCCACCAGCCCGGACACCGGCTGGGTACGCCCGGTCAAAGAAACCGGGGAATTCCGGCCGCTCGTGGGTCACGAACAGCTGCTTGATATCCTGTTCGTGATCGACCGGATTGACCGCAGTAATCGTAAAATCCAAAAGGCCCTCCCCGAACACGTGTTGCTCATATGCCACAATCATCCTCGCGCCCCACACCTCCGGGGGCGCTGGCCGGATTCCTGCAAGGGGCAAAACTCGGACCCAACAGAGCGGACTCGAGATGCGATTCCTGGTTACCGGCGGAGCGGGCTTCATCGGCTCGCACTTGGTGGAACAGCTTGTCGCCGCCGGGCACGATGTCGTCGTCTTGGACGACTTCTCGACGGGGCGGCGGGAGAACCTCGCCGCCGTCGCAGACCGCGTCCGTTTCATTGAAGGCAGCATCACCGATCCCGCTGTCTGCCGGCGTGCGATGGCGGACGTGGACTGCGTCCTGCACCAAGCCGCCGCCACGTCGGTGCAGGGCTCTGTGGACCAGCCCCTGGCCACCCACCACGTGAACGCGACGGGGACGCTCGGCGTCCTGGTCGCAGCCCGCGACGCGCGAGTGCGGCGTGTGGTCTACGCCGGCTCCACCTCAGCCTATGGGAATCCCGCCACGCTCCCGAACTCCGAGGATCATGTCACGCGCCCGTTGTCGCCCTATGCCGCCTCCAAGCTCGCGGGCGAGCAGTATTGCTCGGCGTTCCACGCGACCTACGGTCTCGAAACCGTCGTGCTGCGGTACTTCAACGTGTTCGGGCCGCGCCAGGATCCGAACTCGCAGTACGCAGCTGCCGTGCCGCAATTCATCGCCGCGGCGCTGCAGGGTGAGCCGCCGACGATCTACGGTGACGGCAACCAGACCCGCGATTTCGTCTACGTCGCGAACGTCGTGCACGCAAACGTGCTCGCCGCGCGCGCGCCGGCCGCACGCGTCGCCGGCCAGGTGTTCAACGTCGGGTGCGCGCAGAGCGTGAGCATCAACGATCTGTGGGACCGAATCCAAACTCTCACAGGCGCGCCGGTCTTGCCGAGACACGTGGAGGCGCGGTCCGGTGAAGTCAGGCACTCGCTGGCGTCGATCGACAAGGCACGCGAGCTCGTGGGCTACGAACCGGTGGTCGAGTTCGACGAGGGTCTGCGGCAGACCGTCGCGTATTACCGAGCAGAACGCCGGGACCGGCGGCGCGTGCGCGCGGCCTGAGACGCCCCCGCCGGTCAACCCGCCGCCACGCGGTCCAACAATTCGCGCAGCTCGTCCAGGCTGAAGGGCTTCCGCAGCACCGGTCGGTCGGCGCGCTCCAGCGCGTCGCGGGTCTGAGTCGAAATGGAGTCACCCGTCGTGAACACGATGCGCTGCTCGCGCCCCTGTCCTTCCGTCCGCAGCTGATCGAACAGGTCGAACCCCGTATGCGCTTCGTCCAGGTGCACGTCCACCAGTAGCGCATCGTAGCGCGCATCCCGCTGGGCGAGACGCTCGGTCGCCTCGACGAACCGGCCGACCGTCGTCACCTCGTGGCCGAGTCGCCTGGCCAGCAGCGCCATGGCGCGGCGCACCGCTTCCTCGTCCTCCACCACCAGCACCGAGAGTCGCCGTGTGGCCGACCGGGCCGCAGCTTGCGCTGCCGCGTCGGCGATTCCGGCGTCCACTGGGAGCTCCAGAGAGAGCCGGGCCCCGCCCCCTTCTACGTTCTGCATCCAGATTCGGCCACCCATACCCCGGACAAGACCGAAGCTGATCGCGAGGCCGAGGCCGGTGCCGTGCTCCGCCTTGGTCGAGAAGAATGGCTCGAACACGCGGTCCAGGATTTCGGGCGGCACGCCCGGCCCCGTGTCGTCGACCGTCACGAGCACATGGTGGTCGCTCGACCGAGCGGTGACGGCGATCAGGCCGGGGCGACCCGTGCTTTCGATCGCCTGTCGAGCGTTGACGACCGCATTGAGCATGACCTGCTGCAGCTCCTGCGGGTCGCCCGCGACGGCGGGGACGTCGTTCGCAATCGAGATGGTCGCGCGGATGCGCGCCTTCTTGAGTGCGCTGCGCTGCAGCGCGAGCACCCGCTCGGCGATCTCGCCGAGATCGACGGCCGTCTGCATCCGCGGCCGCTGGCGGGCGAAGTCGAGCAGGGTCTGGACGATGCGACCGGCGCGCATCGCCTCGCTCCGGATCACCTCGGCGCTTTCCGCCAGATCGGCCTGATGCGGGTCCAGCGCGAGCGCTTCGCCGAACGCCGCGATCGCGGCGAGCGGATTGTTGAGCTCGTGCGCCACGCCCGAGACGAGGGCGCCGAGCTGTGACAGCCGGTCGGCCTGGAGCAGCCGTTGCTGTAACAGGATCTCACGCGACACGTCCAGCGCCAGGAACAGGAGCTTCGGCGCCGCGCGTACCGGATCGACGTTCACGACCACGGCCCGCACCTCCCGCGCCGGCTCGCCGGCGAATTCGAACGTAAGCGCCACGTCCTGCCGCCGGGTGACGGCGTGGCGCAGCGCGGCGGCGAGCACGCCCTGCTGGGAGGAGGAAACCCACTCTGCCAGCGCGCGGCCACGCAGCGCCGCCGCGTCCGCCCCGCCCAAAAGCTTCGCACCCTCAGGGTTCGTATCGAGGATCTGACCGTCCGGCGTGAGCACCAAGCCGGGCGTGGGCAGTGAGCTGAAAAGCTGCAGATACAGCCGCCGCTCGGCCTCGAGCGCGCTCAGGAGCTGCGCGGCCCGCGACTCGGGCGCCAGCTGCTCGTGCACCGGCCGGAAGGCCAGGGTGAGATGATCCCCCGGCCCGCGGGTGACCCGGGTCTCGAGCAGGGTCCCCGGGGACTCGGGCGCCCCTGCGGGCGCCAGAAACGTGCGGGGCTTGCCGTCGGCGAACACTTCTCCGAACACCCGCTCAAGCTCGGTGCCCTTCGCCGCCGGAAACGCGGTCCAGATGCTCTGACCCAACACCCGCTCCGGCGGCACCGCGATGATCCGGGCGGCCGCCGCCGACCACTCGGCGATCGTCCAATCGGGAGCCATCGCCGCCACCCCGACGTCGAGGCTGTCGAGCAGCTCTTTCGCTTCCATGCATGCGCTCCCGCGAGACACAGCGCCCCGTTGGCCTGATCGCGGGCGCAACGGGGCTAGGGTGAGTTCCCACGAACGATTGCCGTTCGCTGGTACCAGGGTGTGTGTGTTGCCGTTCCGTTGTCAAGCGGCGAGGGGCGATGCGTCGACGCAACAGTGGCGCAAGCGCCGGGCCGCTAGACCATCCGCACCTTCCAGCGCCCGCGCCGGAAGATCACGGCGCTCACCACGGCGACCGTCGAAAACGCGATCGTGACTGCCAGGGCCACGCCACGGGGTCCGAGTCCCGCGTGGCGCGCCAGCAGGTACGCCAGCGGGATCTCCCACAGCCAGAAGCATCCCACGTTGATCCACGTAGGCGTCCACGTGTCGCCCGCGCCGTTGAACGACTGCGTGATCACCATCCCGTAGGCATAGAGCAGGAACCCATAGCTGATGGTGCGTAGGCACAGCTCGGCGATCGGTGCGACCGCGGGGTCACGCGTGAACACGCTGACGATCGGTCCGGCGAGCGCCACGAATAGCGCTCCCACGGTACCGAGGAACACCATGTTGTAAAACCCCGCGAGCCACACGGCTCGTTCGGCGCGCTCCGGGTTCCCGGCGCCTAAGCCCTGCCCCACGAGCGTGGCCGCTGCATTGGCGAGTCCCCACGAGGGCAGGAGCGCGAACACGATGATCCGAATCGCGATCGTATACCCGGCGACCGCGTCCGAGCCGAAGCTCGAGACGATTCGCACCAGACCGATCCAGCTCGCAGTCCCGATCAACACCTGCAAGGTGCCCGTACCCGAGAGCCGGAGCATCGTCCGCATCACGGCGGGTTGGAGCTTGAGCTGGGCGCGCCGGATGACGACGCGACCGTCGCCGCGCCACAGCCGGTACAGCTGGTACAGCACTCCGGTGCCGCGCCCGATGGTGGTCGCGATGGCTGCGCCGGTGACGCCCAGTCGCGGGAACGGCCCGACGCCGAAAATCAGGCAGGGCCCGAGCACGATGTTGATGCCGTTCGCGAGCCACAGGACGCGCATCGCGATTGCCGCGTCGCCGGCGCCGCGGAAGATCGCGTTGATCAGGAACAACAGCAGGATCACGACGTTCCCGCCGAGCATCACGCGTGCGTAATTGGACCCGATGGCTTGCACCGCGGGGCTCGCGCCCATCACAGCGAGGAGGCGGGGCGCGAGCGCCACGCCGATCACCCCGATTACGGCCGCCACGAGGAGCCCCAGCGCGATGCCCTGCACCGCCGCTTCGGAAGCCCCCTCGGGATTCCTCTCGCCGATGCGACGGGCCACCATGGCCGTTACGCCGATGGACAGCCCCATCGCGGCGGTGTAGATGAGGGTGAGAACCGACTCCGTGAGCCCGACCGTGGCGACGGCGTCCGGCCCGAGGTGCGCGACCCAGAACACGTCCCACACGGCGAACACCGATTCCATGATCATTTCGGCGACCATGGGGATCGCGAGCAGCACGATCGCCCGGCCGAGCGGACCAGCGGTGTAGTCGTGGTGCGAGCCGCGGAGCGCCTCGCGCACCGTGGCCCACCAGCCGCCGGCCGCCGGCTCCGCCGTCACGACGGCTTGGTGCGGTCCAGCTGAGGCTGCACGTACTTGATGTAGCAGTCGGGACAGATGCCGTGGCTCAGGAGCTGCTCGAAGTGTTCCTCGATGTACTGCTCGAGCGGCTCCCACTCCTCCTTGTCGTTCCGGATCCGCTTGCAGTACGAGCAGATCGGCAGCAGTACCTCGAGCTGCTCGATCTCTTTGCGCAGGCCCAGGATGCGCTCCGCCACCTTGAGCCGGGCGCGCAGCTCGTCCGGGTCCACCGGCTTCGCGATGAAGTCGTCCGCCCCGGCCTCCATCCCCGCCAAGTACTGCTGCTTGCCGCCGCGCGAAGTCACCAGGATGAAGTACACGTACGGCTCGCGCGTGCGGGCCCGGATGCGACGGCACAGCTCGGGCCCGTCCATCTCGGGCATGTACCAGTCGGAGATCACGATGGGAACGCGGGCCAGCTGGAGCAGCTCCCACGCCTCGCGGCCGTTGGGCGCGCTCTGCACCTCGTACCCGGCCGCCTTTGCGAGTGCGCCGAGCTGGGCGCTCGACACGGGGTCGTCGTCCACGACCATCACCGAAATCAGGTTAGGCATCCCCACCGCCTTTCGTGGCCGTTCGAATGTAATCGAGTGCGGCCTGCGCCTCGCCGCGTACGTGCTCAAGTTTGTCGCGCGCACCGGCCAGGTCGCCACCCTGTGCTGCGCGCTCCATCTCCTCGAGCAGGGCGGCGAGGTGGCCGGCGCCGATCGTCCCAGCGGCCGACTTGAAGGCATGCGCCGCCCGATGCAGCGGCTCGGTCTCCGTGCCGCCCGCGGCCGCCACGAGCGCCTCCAGGCGCTGCGGCAGGGTGGCCACGAAGGTCTCGAGGATCCCGTCCACGGCATCGGCCGCCCCCGCTTCCTCCATGGTGCGACGGAAAGCCGCGAGGTCAACCGCAGGTGCCCGCGTGGCGGCGGTGTCGGCCGGCTGGGCGCCCCGCCCTTCGACGGCGGCGAACAGGTCGTGCGCTTTGAACGGCTTCGCGAGGTAGCCACTCATGCCGCGCGCCAGACAGCGCTCGCGCTCCCCGCTCAGCGCGTGGGCCGTGAGGGCGATGATCGGGAGCGACCGGCCCTGCGGCAGGCCGCGGATCTGCTCCGTCGCCTCGAACCCGTCCATCTCGGGCATCTGGATGTCCATGAGGATGACGTCGTACGGCTCTCGGGCGACCGCGTCCACCGCTTCGCGACCGTTGCTCGCGACATCCACGTGGTGTCCGCGTTTCAAGAGCATGGCGGTCGCCACCTGCTGGTTCACCGCGTTGTCTTCCGCCAGCAGGATTCGCAGCGCGTGGCGCGACTCGGCGATCGAGTGGCGGGTGACGAGGTCGGCCGCACCGGGGGCGGACGCGGTGCCGGCCAGCACCGTTCCCACCGCTTCCACCAGATCCGCCCGCGCGATGGGCTTGGTGAGGTACGCCTGGATACCCAGCTGCCGGCACCGCTCGCCGTCGCCCCGTTGTCCGGCGGAGGTGAGGATCAGGAGCCGCGTCGCCGTGAGCGCGCGATCGGCGCGAATGGCGGTGGCGAGCTCGAAACCATCCTGGTCGGGCATTTGCGCGTCGAGAATGGCGAGGTCGTAGGGTGTTCGCGCACGGGCAGCGCGGCGCAGCGCCTCGAGTCCGGCATCGGCGCGGGACGCTTCGTGCACGGCCATCCCTTCGGCTCCCAGCATGTCGCGGACGATCCGCCGGTTGGTTTCGTTGTCATCCACCACGAGGAGCCGGCGTCCGCCGAGCGAAACGGCGGCGCGAGCGGTGGCTTGCGCCCCCGCTTCGAGCGGGAACGTCAGGGCGAAGCTGAACTCGCTGCCGCGACCCACCTCGCTCGTCACGGCGAGCTCGCCCGCCATCAGCGCCACCAGGCGCCGCGAGATCGCGAGGCCGAGTCCCGTCCCGCCGTAGCGGCGCGTCATCGACGCGTCCGCCTGGGTGAACTCTTGAAAGATGGTGCCCAGCTGGTCTTCCGAGATACCGATCCCCGTGTCCCGCACGCGGAACTGTACGGCCGCACGGTCGCCGTCGCGCTGAATGATGCTCGCCGACACGTCGACCTCGCCTTGCTCCGTGAACTTGATGGCGTTCCCGATCAGATTCATGAGTACCTGGCGCAGGCGCGTGGGATCGCCGCGCACCATCTGCGGCACGTCGGGCGGCACGTCCACCGTCAGCTCGAGGTGTTTCTCGCGGGCTCGGACCGCGAGCAGCGTGGCGGTGGCATGCACGACCTTGGGCAGGTCGAACGGGATCGACTCGAGCTCGAGGTGCTCCGCTTCGATCTTCGAGTAGTCCAGGATGTCGTTGAGGATGGTGAGCAGCGCCTCGGACGACGTGCGCACCAGCTCCAAGGCTCGCCGCTGCTCCGGGGCCAGCTCCGTGTCCAGTACCAGCTCGACGAAGCCCAGGACAGCGTTCATGGGCGTGCGGATCTCATGGCTCATGTTAGCGAGGAACGCGCTGCGCGCGCGAGCGACACGCTCCGCCAGGTCGCGCGCCTCGCGCATGGCCGCTTCCGCGGCTTTGCGATCGCTGATGTCCTCGTACAGCGCGACCAGCGCGCCGTCCGCGGCGGCATGCACCGCGGCCGCCGAGAGGCGGACCTGGATGTGTCGCCCGTCCTTGCGCATGCGCTCGACTTCCACGCGCACGATCTCACCACGCCGGACGCGCGTCTCCAGGTCGCTCGACTCGGAGCGGAGCGACTCCGGCACGATCAGCCCGTCAATGCCGGCGCCGATGACCTCATCCGCGGCGTAGCCGAACAGGCCCTCGAACGCCGCATTCACGCTGCGCACGGAGCGCTGATCGTCCAGCACGGCGATGGCTACCGGCGTGCTCGCGATCAGCGCATCGAGGTAGGCGTGCTGGCGCGCCAATTCCTCCGTCGATCGCTCCAGCAAGGCTGCCGCCCGGACACGCTCGGCGAACGTGCGGTGGGCACGCCCGTGCACTCGGTCCATCCCCCACACGAACATCGCGATCAGGACGATGGCCAGGAGATGCGGCCGGGAGTGGCCCTGCAACAGGATGCCGATGGGGAGCGGGGCGAGGACGGTGATCAGGAGGTAGTGAAAGCTGCGCCGGTCGCCGACCAGCGTGCCGGTCGCGCCGGCCACGATTCCGGCCACCACCACGAGGATGAGTGCCGCCTGGTCGAGGCCCAGCGCCGGGATCGCCGAAGCCGCTCCGAACCCCCACGCCAGGCCAACGCCGGCCACGGTCAGGCGCACGCCCCGCAGGGCCTCGTCGGCGGAAAGGCTGCGCCCTCGGGCGCGCACCCGCCACCAGGCTCGCAACCCGGCGGCGGCCGCGACCGCTCCAACCCATCCGATCGTGACCTCGATAGGCAGGGAGTTCCATACCAGCGCGGCGACCACACTGACGAGCAGGATGTGCAGGGACTCGGCGAACGGGCCGCCCGCCAGGAGCTGACGGACCGCCGCGCGTTTCACCTCGGCTTCGACGCGCGGCTCCTCGTCGGCGGCCAGTGTCGTCGGATCTCGAGACATCACTCTATTTGCGGTAATCACGGTCGGTTGCGCAACATGGCGAGACGAGGCAGGCGGGAATAGGGCGTTTTTGCGGCACGGGGGGGCGCTGGTGCGACAGCGTCACTCCGGCTTCGTCTCCAGGGCCGAGCGGATGGCGCCGAGCAGCGCCTCCGTGCCCACGGGTTTCACGAGGAGGGACGCGATGCCCATCGCCGCGACGCGCTTCCGGGTTTCCGGATCGCTGCGGCCGGTAACGACGAGGACGGGGATGGCGGCGAGCGTCTCGATCTTGCTCAGCCGCTCCAGCACGAGAAACCCGTCGCCGGCGGGGAGTCCCAGATCGAGCAGAATGAGGTCGGGCCGCTCGCGGTTCACGACCGTCAGGGCCGAAGCGGCGTCGGCCGCCCGGGCCACGGTGTAGCCGTTGGCCGCCAGCCGGGCCTCCAGGTCCGCGCGCGCGACGGGGTCGTCCTCGATCACGAGGATTTTCTGGCGGCCGGAGCGTCCGCGCCGACTGGCGGCTTTCATCGTGTCACCTGTCGGATCCCGTGAGCACCGGCCGCCCGGCGGTGCCGGGCAAACGCCTACTGCGTACCATCGAGCACCTCCCGGATCTTCCGGACCAACTCGTCCGGCTTGAATGGCTTCTGAAGGAACGCGACGCCCGCGTCAAGCACGCCGTGGTGGACGATGGCGTCGTCGGTGTACCCGGACAGGAAGAGCACCTTGAGGCTCGGCTGCCGGGTGGTCAGACGCTGGGCGAGCTCGCGTCCCCCCATCTCGGGCATGACAACGTCAGTCACCAGCAGGTCGATTGGGCTACCGTGCTGCTCCGCCAGACGAACGCCGTCCCGCCCCGTCGCGGCCAGCAGCAGCTTATAGCCGTGCTTCTCGAGCACCCGGCGCGCCAGGTTGCGCACCGCCGCTTCGTCTTCCGCGAGCAGGATAGTCTCAGTGCCGCCCAGGGCGCGGGCGGGTGCCTGGGGTACGGCGATCGGTTCGCCGGCCGGTTCGACGCGCGGCAGGTAGACCTTGAACGTGGCACCCCGCCCCGGCTCGCTGTACACCCAGATGTAGCCACCGCTCTGCTTCACGATGCCGTACGCGGTCGCAAGGCCGAGGCCCGTGCCCTTGCCGAATTCCTTGGTGGTGAAGAACGGCTCGAACAACCGCGCCTGCACGGCGCGATCGATGCCGACACCGGTATCGGTCACGGCGAGCATGACATAGCGACCTGGCTCGACCGTCCCGTGCTCCCACGCGTACCCGGTGTCGAGATCCACGGTGGCGGTGTCGATCGTGAGCTTACCGCCGCGCGGCATGGCGTCGCGCGCGTTGACCACCAGATTCACGATGACCTGCTCGAGCTGCCCGGGATCGGCCCGGACGGCAGCGCGGGGCGCTTTGGGCGCGAAGCGCAATTCGACGTCCTCGCCGATCAAGCGGCGCAGCATTTTTTCGAGGTTGGTCACCAGCGCATCCAGCTCCAGCACCTTGGGCGCGAGCACCTGTTGCCGGCTGAACGCCAGGAGCTGGCGCGTCAGGTCCGCCGCCCGGACCGCCGCCTTCTGGATCTCCTCCGTCTCC
>Ga0209806_1000124_pt1 | contig 45767 bp, 44 predicted proteins | sample GraSoiAngelo_152_FD_186166 | JGI IMG/M metagenome (GOLD analysis project Ga0209806, IMG submission 186166) | Grasslands soil microbial communities from the Angelo Coastal Reserve, California, USA - 14_1009_12_30cm (SPAdes) (version 2) | ecosystem: Environmental > Terrestrial > Soil > Grasslands ... | reverse complement strand
TACAGGAGGCCGACCTCATGTCCGGATTCGACCCGATTGACATCAGGGCCCAGATCGAAGGGATCGAGTGGGTGGTCATCCTCATCATCATCGCGGTCCTCTTGCTATTCGGCCCCTCGAAGCTCCCGGAACTCGCGAGAGGCGTGGGCCGGGCGCTCGGCGAATTCCGGCGCGGCAAGATGGAAGTCGAGCGCCAGATCTCCGATGAGATCAACGCGATGGACGTGAAGGACATGCGCTCGCGGGTCGAGAAGGCCGCGGGGGCCCTCGCGATCCCGACCTCCGGGAGGAGCGAGCTCCAACTCAAGTTGGACATCGCGCGGGCGGTCGACAAGGCCCCCGACGACCAGGTGATCGCCGCGGCCCAAGCGGTCGGCGTCTACAGCAGCGGCGCGGACACGCAGCGGTTGCGCGAGCAGATCATCAAGTCGCTGAACGTCTGAGAGGCGGCCGCGTCCCTCCATACAAGCGCGTTACCTTTATCCCAACCGAGGGTTTACCCGCGCGCGTTCCCCGGAGAAGGCGGCATGGCGAGCCTCGATTATGCGTATCGCAGACTCGTGAACACCCTGGGGCCGGAACGCGTCGCTCGATCGGAATTCGAGCGCATGGTGTACAGTCACGACTTCGCGTCCCTCCCGAAAATCGCGCTCTTGCAGTGGCGTCTGTATCCCGACTTCGTGGCCCTCCCGCAGACGACCGAGGAGGTGTCCGGCGTCGTCAAGCTGAGCGACGAAAGCTTGCTGCAGATCACCCCGCGCGGCGGCGGGACGGGATGGTGCGGGGGTTCGGTCCCGAACCGCGGCGGCGTCCTCATCGACATGCGGAAGATGAACCACATCCTCGGCATCGACCCCGATGGGCGGACCGTGTCGGTCGAAACCGGAGTCTCGTGGAAGGTCGTCGAGGACTTCGTAGAGTCGAAGGGATTCGCCCTGCCGAACGTCCCGCTCAATGCGATCGGCAGCACGGTCGGAGGCGCGATCAACTCGGGGAGCACGGGCTTCGGCGGCCTCCGCGGCGGCAGCCTGCGAGACGCCGTCGCAAACCTCGAAGTGGTCCTCCCCGATGGAAGCCTCCTCAAGACCGCGTCCGATGCCGACGCCGGTGGTGCGCTCGCGGATCTCACCCCGTTGTTCTTCGGCGCCGAAGGGACCCTCGGCATCGTGACGAAGGCGGTGCTCCGGATCGTCCCGAAACCGGAGCTCACGAGACCCCTCACGTACTCGTTCCCCGAACTCCCGGCCGCGGGGAGATTTCTGAAGGCCGTCGTCGACACAGCCCTGACTCCGTATCACGCCGCGGTCGTGGACCGCGACCATTTCGTCTTCGAACGGGCCCTCCACTCGGACACGCCGGAGCCGGTGGACCTCGCCCTGGTCGCGGTGCAGGGTTCCAAGGATGAGGTCGCCGACCAGGAGAAGGCCCTCGACGCGCTCGCGTCGAAAGAGGGAGGCGCCAAGCTCCCGTCGGCGGTCGGGGACGGCCTTTGGCGCGAGCGACACAACAACTACGGCGCGCGACGACTCAGCCGCGGCCTCATGATTTCCTTCAACCTGGTCCCGCTCCGTCGGCTCCCGGAGGCCGTCGAGACGGCGGCTCGGATCCGGGACAAGCTGAAGCTGAACGGCTCCGTCCAGGCCCATCTCGTCGACAGCACGACCGCGGCCCTCGACCCGTACGTCCTCATGGACGACACCCGGCCATCAGGAGGGACGGCCCTCGGATTCGTGAAGCGGATGGGGGATGCCGCCTTCAAGATGGACGGCCATCCGATGGGGCTCGGCCTCTTCCTCGTCTTCAACTTGCGGAAGATGCATGGGAACGCGACGTCGGCCTATTCTGCCGTCAAAGGCGTCCTCGATCCGCGCAAGAAAATCAACGGAGGCAAGACGTTCGAGGTCTGGACGAAATACCCATGGCCCGGCCTCCGCGCGATCCCGCCGCCGGGCATGGCGATCGGCCTCGAGGTCGCCGCGATCCTGCGTCGGGCGAAACCGACCCGCGACCGGTTCGTGCGCGCGTACGAACATTCGAAGGAGGGGTGACGTGGGCCTCCTCAAGGACTGGAACTATGTCGAGCAGGCCGTCCGCATCCCGGCCCTCGCCGAGCTCATCCGCGAGGCCTTGATCCGCGCCCTCTTCGTGCGGGACGATCGGGTCCTGCCGGCGAGCATCATCGGCGACCTGAACCGGTTGCCGCCGGTCACGGTCAAGGTGAAGGAGGACGGGGAGGTCCGCAAGCTCATCCGGGTCCTGAACGGCGAAGAGAGCACCGTCAGCCTGGGGCTGAACGCCGAAGACTACCATTTCTTCCGGACCCAACTCGGAGTCGGACGCACCCGGGAGTTCGGACTCACGATGCGGCCCCGCGTGTTGCTGACGTACGATTGGATCGTCCCCGAGCAGCGCGGTGTCCAGCTCGACTTCTCGGCCTACGCCGGCGTCGAGTTCGCGGAGGACGGACATCGGGCCATCGCGCAGGTCGGCGCTCTCTGGAAGCGCCTCTACGACGATGCCCTCGCCGCGGGTCACCTCGTGCCGTTCGTCCCGACGGTCCCCCTGGATTTCGCCGTCGGCGACGCGGTCTATGGGGACGCTCCCTTCGGCTCCTTCCGCGGCGGATTCGCGTCGTATGTGAACGCGCTCCGCACGATCTCGCCGTACGGCCATCGAGCGCGGATCGGATTCGAGGAGGTCGCAAACAACGGGACCGCCTACGACCTCCTCCATGCGTCGCTTCCCCTCGCGGGCGAATTCTTCGTCCCCGTCGCGATCGCCTTGCGCCTCGAGGCGAAGCCCGGCGCGCGCAAGACACTGACCTACGCGTTCGACGATCCGGCGAAGGTTTCGATCGCCTTGGACAAGCTCTCGCGGGCCGGACCTGGCATCCAATGGGTCCACCTCACAGATGCCGTCGCGGCGAAGACTTTGCGGCCGGGACCGGTGGAGGCATTCACGGTCCAAGTGTCCCTCGGCACGACTGCTACAGGGATTGCCGCCAAGGAGAAAGTGGTTGACGCGGCGTTGGCGGGTTTCAAGGCGAAGACCGCGGATACGCCGAATCCGTTCGATGCTCCCGCCGAGGCCTACCGGAAGACGGCGGAGACCGTCGCCCGGTCGCTCTTCGTCGGCGAGGTCCGCGTTCCCGCGAAGAGCTTCGGGGACTTCGCCGGAAAGATGAGGGCCTTCGGCGACCAAAGTTCCGCGAAGGCAGGGATCTACGGCTCCCTTGGCTCGACGGGAATCGTTTCGGCCTTCCCCTCGTTCTCGGCCCCGAAGGACCGCATCAAGGTGTACGACCTCTCGAAGGGCGTGCGGGCCATCGTCGCCCGCATCCCCGGCGCGGCCTTCACCGGCCGACTCGCCCATCTCTGGGAGGAAGATCCGGGCTTCCTCCGGAGGATGGCCTTGTGGCGTGAGATGAAACTCCAGATCGACGCGGCGCACGTTGTGCAGCCGCTCGTGGCCCCGTAGCGGTTCACATCTGGGGCGCGCCGCAGGTCGTGCAGATCGCCGCGTCCTTCTGGAGCGGCGCCTGGCAGGCGATGCACATCCCCGTCCGGATCCGGATCGGGAGCATCGCCACGAGGACCCCGAGCGGGACGAAGAGGACGGAGTACCAGTACTGGCCGGTCACCAGCCCTTCGAACCCGATCGCGAGGAGGAACACCCCCGCGATCTTCATGATCACGATGCCCCGTTGGACCCGCGGCAGGTTCCGAATCGTCTGAATCTCCTGCTTCGCGGTGAGCCGCGGGGCTTTCCGGGCCTTCACCAGCGGTGGGCTCTCCGATGCGGCCATCTCACGGCTCCTCCGGTTCCTCGGGCGCCGGCGCGGGAGATGGAGCGGGAGCCGGGCTCGGAGCGGGCGACGAGGCCGGCTTGGCGGCGGCCGCCGCGGGCCGTGCCGGCGGCGGAGGTGCGGTCGTCGAGATCACGCGACCGTCCTTGACCTCGAAACCGTATTTGGTCACCATCGTGATCGCATCGACCGGGCAGACGATCGCGCACTTCTCACATCCGACGCAGTTGTCGTCGATGATGACCGCCTTGCGCGACGTGTACGTGTACTCCGGCAGCGCGAACTTGCGATCGACCATGCCGATCGCTTCGAAGGCGCAGTTGTCGAAGCAGTGGGTGCACCCCATGCAGATCCCTTCGTCGACGATCGCCAAGGTGCCCCGGCCCCGGATGTACTCCTGCGTCCGGACTTTGAAGCCTTGTTTGTACCGGTCCTTCGCGAGCTGCAAGTTCATCTGGCGGACGCGGCCGTAGTAGGCGATCAACGGGTCACCGGGCGGGGCGGGCGGGGTCGCCGGCGTCGCCGCCTTCGCGGCGGTCGCCATCACGAGCCTCCCTTCCGCCCGGGGAGCGGAGGCTCCTTCCGCTTCTGGTCGATGTTGCTGCCCGTCGGCCAATCGCCGGGAAGCCGCTCCGCCAGGAACTGCGTGATGTCCATGACCTTGTACCGGTACCGCTCCTCGCCGGGCTTCCATTTGTTCTCGTGGTGCAGGCATCCGAAGTGCGTCAGGCATTTCGGACACGCCGTGAGGAGGTAGTCCGCCTCGACGTCGACCGCCTCGTCCATCCTCTTCCGGGTGAGCCCCTTCGTCTTGTCGTTGCAGTACATCATCTGGGCGACGCCGCAACATTGCGCGTCCCCGCGGAAGGTCTTCAGCTCGACGAGGTCCGCGTTGTCGACGCGCTTGATCAGCTCCCGAGGCTCCTCGAAGACCGGGTCGATCGGCATCTGCCGTCCGGAGCGGCACGGGTCCTGGAACGCCACGCGGATCCGCTTCGCGGTCTCCGGTTGCGGCGGGATCCGCAGGCCGCGCTCGAAGAGGAACTGCGTGATGTGGACGACCCGGACGCCTTCCAACTTGTAGTCCAGGCGAAAGGTGCGGTAGCCTTCCGCGCAGGACGTGATCAGCGTCTTGACGCCGAGCATCTTCACGATCCTCGTGTTGTAGTCGCGCATCCGCTCGAAGACGTCGACCTTGCCTTGCCACAACTGGTCGTGGCCGCAGCACTTCATGAAGGACCGGTCCAAGATCATCGGTTGGATCCCGACGGCCCGGAGCAGCTTGATCGACGAATCGAAGATGATCCCGTGGTTCGTGTCGCCGTAGTTCATGTGGGAAAATTGCATCTCGACGTCGTAGTAGTCGACGCAGCCCGGATAGTACGCGAACTCGGACTTGTGCTCGACCCGGATCTCTGGAATGGAGAGGTCGTCCGCCTCGCTGTCGAGCACGCGGAACATGACCGGATGCGGGATCGTGCGGCCGGGGCCGTATTCCGTGTCCATCATTCCCGCCGGCCTCCGTCGGCCGCCATCGCGGCGTTGACCTTCCTCCGCTCCTCGAGGATGTAGTCGCTGTACTGGATGTCCAAGGGACACACGGCGCTGCAGGCGTCACAGGCGAGGCACGTCCAAAGCGGGACGCCGTCGTGTTGCTTCTTGAAGGTGTTGTAGACGAGGTTCAGGCCGCCGAGCGCGTCGTCCTCGACCTTGGTCACCGGGCACACGGTATGGCACTTGCCGCACTGGTAGCACTCGTTGAGCAGGTACTCGTACGTGCTGTAGGGCCGCCGCGTCCCGAGCCAAGCGGTCCCGATCGCGAAGATCGGCATCAAGACCAAGGTGTTCATGTTCGGCCACAGGACCGACAGGACCCAGCCGAGGGCGGTCGGCCGATCCAGGTACGCGACCGCGCCGTAGAAGCCCATGAAGGCGAGGAGGCCCAACGCCCCGGCCCACGTGGACACCTTGCGGGCTGTCGACTCGGGAGCGCGGAAGAGGAAGAACGCGGTGAGGACGGTCGGCACGACGACGATCGCGAGGGCGATCAGGATCTCGGGGAAGAACCCCTGGGCCGGACCGAGGGCCGCCGGGTTCGCGGCGATGGCCCCGGCCTGCGCGACGACGATCGCGGTCAAGATCAAGACGTACGGGACGAGGTACCGCCGCATCGGCGCGAAGGCGAGGCGCCGGAGGGCCAGGTAGGACGTCAAGCCGACGAGGACCGGCGGGATCACGAAGAACCATTTCATCGTGCCGTCGGGGATCAGTGCGGTCCCGTTCGGCGCGGTCCACCGCTGCGCGACGACCTCGCGGATCGAGTACAGGGAGGACGTGAAGATCCAGGCGATCAGGAAGGCAATCCCGAAGGCGGACCGGAACGGGGCCTTCGCGGGACGGCTCTCGCGGCCGCGGTCGATGAAGGGCAGGACGAGCAGGAAGATCACCGGGATGCCGCTCAGGAGGTCCCCCCAGAACGCCGCGCTGAACTCCGTCTTCAGCGGCGTGCCGGCCCCGATCGTGAACTGCGGGAAGATGTCCGCGACCTTCAGGAGGCCCCAAGAGAACAAGAGGTACCAGTCCGGCACGATCAGCTCGGACAGCTGCGGGCTCCTCGCGGGCCCGAGGAACGGCGTGACGAACGCGGAGAGGAAGAACATCATCGCGACGAGGAGGAAGATCGTGACGAGGTCCCGCGTCGCCTCCTGCGGGAACAGCGGGATGCCGGGCTGGTGGTCCAGGCGGTCCGGGCCGTACTGCCGCGGGAAGCCCGGCCGGGGACCTTCCATCACTTTTTCCTTGACGTACTCGATTTGCAGCGGATCACCTCAGTGGGGCTCGGCGACGCCCTGCAGCCAGACGAGCCCCATGTGGAGGACCATGAGCGCCGTCCCCACGAGGGGCAAGATGAAGACGTGGATCCAGTACCACCTCAAGATGTAGCGGCCGGAGAGGGTGCTGATGTCGCCGAACAGCAAGGTCGCGAGCTTGTCCCCGATGGCCGGCGAGGCCCGCGTCATGTTGATCCCGATGTTTGCGGCGCCCTCGCTCAGGGCGTTCGCCGGGAGCAGGTAGCCCGAGTACCCGAACATGATCGTGATCAGGATGAGGAGGACCCCGAGGAGCCAGTTCAGTTCCCGCGGCTTCTTGTAGGCGCCGGTGAAGTACACGCGGCACATGTGGAGGAACACCGCGGCGATCATGATGTGCGCCGCCCAGTGGTGCATCCCGCGGATGATGAAGCCGAACGGTATGTCGTTCATGATCGTCAGCATGGACCGCCAGGCGGGGTTCGTCAGGTCGCCGGAGGCGCCCAGTTCCAGTCGGCCGTCCGGGATGTAGAAGAATCCGAGGAGGATCCCGGTGATCGTGAGGACGATGAAGGCGATGAAGGAGATGCCGCCGAGGCAGTAGAGCGGATACCAGTACCAGATCGTCTTGAGCTCGTACTTCTCCGCATGGCTCCGCGGCAGCTGCCGCTGGTCCGTCTCCAGGACGACCCTCGTGAGGTCCGCATATGGAACGGTCGGAAAGCGGGACTTGATCCAACCGAAGACCGTTCGCCCCGTGTCCTTCCGGATATCCCCCGTCGTGGCCACGTCCCCACCTCAGCAGTAGACGTACCACGCGGGGTTGGCCATGCCGCCCACGAGGTTCAGCCCCTGCGCTTGCACCGGGATGACCGGCAAGGCACGCGGGGCCGGTCCATGGACCCGCTGGGCCCCGACGTACCCGGCCCCGTTCTTGTCGTTCTCGTTCACGACGAGGACCATCGGGTCGTACTGCGAGCCGTGGCAGACGCAGTAGATCGGATCCTGCTGGAACTGGACGAAGGTCGGCGGCGAGGCGCCGTAGGCGCTGTAGTCCCGACCGGGAGGCGGGTTGTCGACGACGTGCCATCCCGGGTAGCAACAGAGGTGGACGCAGCGGTCGAAGAACGCGAGGATGCGGGTCCCTCCGTGGGCCGAGTCCAACGTCGGGTCGTCGAAGTAGAGGTTGAAGCCGCTCGGGATCGTCGCGGGCACCTGGTCCGGCGGAGGCACGGTGAAGAACTGACTCTCCCTCTTGATCCGGACGATGATGCACGGGAAGCCCGTCCCCGGGACGTACGTGTTGTCCTGGAAGAGGCCCCGCCACACGCCGGTCGCCCCCTGCCACTCCTGGAAGTCGCTCACCTTGACCGTCGTCCCGGCTTTGGCGTTCCACCACTGCGGCGTCGGGAATTTCGTGTATTGGATCGTCTCCCGGACCTCTCCGTTGAACTTGACCGGAGGCGGCAGGATCTGGCCGGCGACGAGGCCGCCCAGGCCGGCGATCGAGGCGACCGCGGCCGCGCCGATCCCGATCTGGACCCATTCGCGGCGGGTCATTCCCCGTTCCCGTTCTTCCTTCTCCCAGCTCATTGTGGGCCCCTCATCGGAACGCCCGACGCAGGACGATCTTCGGACGTCGAATCTTGTGAATCAGCTCGTCCGGCATGAACTCTCTCCGATAGATGTCGAACGCGACCGCGAGGAGGAGGAAGACCATCCCCAGGAAGACGGCCATGTAGGAATCGGCCTCTCCGTCCTCGGTCCCCCCGAGGACCTGCAGCGCGATCACCACCGTGAGGATGCTAAACCAGACCACGCCGACGACCAGTCCGCCGAGGGCGAGGGAGGCCATCGAACTCCGACGCGGAGCGTCGCTCCGGATCAGCTCGGTCAGGGCAATCCCCTCCGGACGTGTTCCGCGTGATCCTTGAAATGATGTGACGAGGACTTGATGATGTAATAGCTGATGACGACCCAGAGCAGCGTCACCGCGATCCCGATGAGGCCGATCCAGTAGGCCCGCAGCAGGATGCCCTTCTCCACCGGGGGCGGCGCGAGGCCCGCCAAGGCGATCCGCCCGACCATGCCCGCGGTCTGGTGCGGGATGCAGTAGAAGAGGATCCCTCCGGCCGGCGAGGGCTGGGGCGTGAACTGGGTGCCGTTGTAGGCGATCCGCGTCAGCGAGAGGACCGTGAAGGAGAGGGTCACATTGGGCGCCCCCGGGTTGAGGATCAGGCTGTTGATCTGGGGCGTCCCGTTCACATCCGCAATCGTGAAGGAGTGCGCCATCACCGGGTCGCCGTTGTGGAACGTGATGACGAGATTGTAAGGGAGCTCAGGGAGCAAGATCAGATTCTTCGAGAACACCTGCTTCGAGTTGTTCGTCTCGCCGACGATCGTCAGGGACAGCGTCGGGATCGGGGTCGTCTGCGCGGCGACGACCGGGACGAGGAACGGGGTGCCAACGGCCATGAGCAAGGTCGTCGCTATGATGAGCGCGAAGCGTTTCATCCCACGGCCCCCTGGCTGCCGCTCCCATCTGGAGATTTGGGCAACCGCGAAAATGAACGTTCCCTATTTATACGTTGTGCAGTTGTGCGTTTTTCTCCCTAGAAATCGCGTGAAATTGCGACGTCCGAAATCTCTCGAACGGCCGGCCTAGTAACATAATTGCTAATGTATAAAATTCAGGACATGAAAATGTTTCTGGGGCCCGGGGACCCTCCCGAGCGAACGTTGTATCGCTGCTGCGAAAACCTTTTAACAGAAAGCCAGTTCTCCGGCCCATTCCTATATGAGTAAAGCGGAAACGCTCCAGAGAATCAAAGAAGCGGAGGCCCAAATTCGGACGGTGAAGGAGGCCGCGGAGCGCGAACGCGAACAAGTGCTGCGTGCCGCCCGTCGCGAGGCGCTCGACCTGATCGACAAGGCCCGCCAAGAAGGCGAGGACCGATACCGAGAGGTCCTCGCCTCTGCCGAGGGGGCCGTCGCGGAGGAACGGGAGCGGTTGCTCGCCCAGGCCCGCGAGGAGGCCGCTCGGATGGCGGGTCGCGGCCGCGGGAACGTCGATCGTGCGGTGGAGTTGGTCCTGGAAAAGTTCCGGGGTGCGGTGCGTGCTTAGGCCGGAACCGATGGCGCGAGCCGTGGTCGCCGGCCCGCGCGAAAAACTCGCCGCCGTCATCGAAACTTTGCACGAGATGAAGCTCATCCACATCGTGGACCACCACGGGGAGGACGACACGTTTCGGATCGGCAAGCCGCTCCCGCCGGCCGCGGAACTCTCGGAGAACCTCGTCAAGCTCCGATCGATCGCGAACATCCTCGCACTGAAGGCCCCGCCGAAGACCTCGGAAGAGGTGCGGATCGACGAGCTGCGGGAGAAGATCCTCACGCTGGAGCTGAACATCACGGAGGAAGACGAGGCCCGGAAAAAGGCCACGGCCCTGCTCAGCGACCTCGACCGTCGGATCGAGGAGTTGCGCCCCTTCGCGGACCTCGGTTTGCCCCTCGAGACGTACCGGGGGTACGATTCGATCGGAGTCCTCGTCGGCCGGATCACCAAGGACCTTTCGGAAGCCGACCTGGAGGGCATCCCCGCCGAGCTGTTCCAGGGCCCCGGAATCCTCGCGGTCTTCGTCCCGAAGTCCTCCGTGGACCGCGTGCTCCCGATCCTTGGGAAGTTCGGGTTCACGCAAATCGACATCCCGTCCGGGGAAGGAGATCCGCGGGTCCTCCTGGACGCCGCCGTGGCCGACCGCGAGAAATGGGAGAGTCGACTCGAAGAGATCGAGGGCCGTCTCGACACCCTTCGGGAGAAATATGCGGCCTTCGTGGTCTCCGCGGAGGAGGCCTTGGAGGTCGAGGTCGACAAAGCGGAGGCTCCGCTTCGGTTCGCGGTGAGCGACCACAGCTTCGTCGTCGACGGGTGGGTCCCCAAGAAACGCTTCCAGGAGTTGCGGGGGAAGCTGGAGGCCCGGGGAACGTACGTCGAGACCGCGGAATCCCACGACGCGCACGAGGAGGCGGAGCCTCCAGTCCAGCTGCGGAATCCGAAACCTGCCAAACCGTTCGAGTTCCTCATCCACTTGTACTCCACGCCGAGCTACCGCGAACTCGACCCCACGCTGTTCTTGTTCATCGCGGCGCCTTTCTTCTTCGGATTCATGATCGGCGATGCGGGCTACGGAGCCATTTTCATTGCCATGGGACTCGTCGCGTCCTCCCGCATCAAGCGGGAATCGATCTGGTGGCGGATCTTCTTCGTGACGGCTATCGGAGGGGTCTGGGCCTTCCTCCTCGGTTTCTTCGTGTTCGGCGAAGCATTTGGCATGCCCTTCCATCCGGCCCTCGGCCATCCCGAAGAGTTGAGCTTCGAGTCGTTCGGCATCTACGTTCCCCTCGACGCGCTCATTCACAAAGGGTTGGACATCAAGGACATGATGTACCTTTCCCTCCTGTTCGCGGCCCTCCATCTGGGAGCGGGATACGTATTCGGATTCGTCAACGAGCTCGGCCACAACAAGAAATACGCGCTCGCCAAGCTGGGCTGGTTCCTTTGTCTCTTCGGCCTGTTCACGCTCCTGACATCCATCCTATCGTGGAGCCCGGTCGCTCACTGGGTCTGGAACGTTCTCCTCGGCTGGTTTCCCCGGACCCTCGAACGGAACCTGAGCGGTTTCGTGGGACAACCGATCCCGCTTGTTTCGCTCATCCTGATCTTCGGTTGTCTGCTCGGACTGACCGAATCCATCATCGCACCGATCGAAGTCGCGAGCCTCCTCGCGAACGTCATGTCCTACACGCGTCTCGCGGGCCTCGGCATCGGGAAGGCGGCCATCGCCTCCGCGTTCAACACGATCATCTTCGAGGGCCTCATCCGCTCCGGCCAGATCGGTTTCCTGATCCTGGGCGTCGTCTTCCTCGTCCTCGCCCAGCTCCTCGTCTTCCTGCTCGGCTGGATCTCCGCAGGGATTCAGGCCCTGCGACTGAACTACGTCGAGGCCTTCATCAAGTTCTTCAAGGGAAACGGAACTCCGTTCCGACCCTTTGGTGCGAGAACGACATCGGAGGTATAGACACATGGCAGACCCCTTTGCTGCGTTGTCCGCAGCGATCACCATGGCAGGGACAGGGATTGCGACCGCGTGGGCCGAAAAGGTCGTCGGAGGCGCGACCGTCGGGGCGATGGCCGAGAAACCCGAGCTGTTCGGGCGGGGCCTGATCCTGATGGTCCTGCCCGAGACGATCGTCGTCTTCGGCCTGGTGATCGCGCTCCAACTGCTGGGCAAAGTCGCGAACCCTTAAGCGATCGGCATGGGCCTCGAAACCGTCATCGAGGACGTCCTCGCTCAGGGACGATCAGAAGCCGAAGAAATCCACCGCGCGACCGTGGCAGAACGGGAGCGAATCCTCCGAGACGCGCGGGCGGAAGGAGCGAAGCTGCTCGCGCAGCGGGAGCAAGAAGGCAGGCAGGCGGCCGAGCGTCTCCGGATCCAGGCGCTCGCGCGGGCGGAACTCGAGAGCAAGAAAATCGTCCTCTCCGCCCAGAAGGAGCTCCTCGACCAAGTCTATTCCTCCGTCCTGGAGAAGCTCCCGCGCCTTCCCGAGAGTGAGGGCTTGCTGAGGACCCTCCTCCAATCGCACGCGGAGGAATGGCGAAATGGAAAGGTCTACTGCAACGCTCGTGACGCGGACCTAGTTCGCTCCATCGTCGGCAAGAACTTCGGCGGCACGATCGAGTGCGTCGGCGGCGTCGTGATCGATAACGCCGAGGGGACCCGTCGCCTCGACCTGCGGTTCGAAACGATCCTCGCCGACATCTGGAGGGACTCGATCAAGGAAGTCGCGGAGGTCCTGTGGCCGCCCCAGTGAATTCGGCGCTCCCATCAGAATGGGCTCGCTACCTCCGGCGGATCACGCGCTGGATCCCAATCGAAAGCGGCAACTACCCTTACGTGACCGCGCGCGTCCGCGCGAAGAAGGCCGCACTTCTCTCCCAGGACACCTACGAGCGAATGCTGCAGATGGAGATCCCGCAGATCGCACGGGTCCTGAGCGAGGGAGCCTACAAGGCCGAAATCCTCGCCCTCGCGACGAAGGCGTCCGGCGTCGACCTGATCGAGCTTGCGACGAGCCGCAACCTCGCCGCGGTCTATACGCAGATCATCGAGTTCTCGGAAGGCGAGCTGCGACAGATGATCGGATGGTACCTGGACCGCTTCGACGTCCAGAACATCAAGACGATCGTCCGCGGGAAGTTGTTCGGGGCCTCCCCAGAGGAAATCCAGGAAGACATCGTCGCCGCGGGCAGCATGCGCGAGTCGTTCTTGCGGTCTTTGATTGAACTCCCCTCGCTCGACGAGGTGTTCGACCGTCTGGAGGGCACGATTCACTCGCAGGCGCTCCTCGCGATGGGATCAAAGCCGTCCGAGGTCCAGAAATGGAACGAGTGGGAGGACCGGCTGACGAAGCTATATTATGACAACCTCCTCGTCGTCATCCCGGAGCGCACGGAGGGCACGCGGCTCATGCGCGAGTTCGTCCGCCGCGAGATCGACATCGTGAACCTGAGGACCTTGTTGCGACTCTGGGCCTCGAAGGCGACCCTCCGGTACGATCCCTTCGTGGACGGAGGGCTCGAAATCCCAAAGGCCGAGCTCGCTGAGATGATCTCCTTGGACCTGAACGGGCTCACGGCCCGGCTGCGCGACTACGCCCTCACGGAGGATCTCGCGGCCCAGATCAAGGACCTCCAGGCCCTCGGCGTCGGGTCCCTTGTCCGGTCGGTCGAGAAGCTCCATCTCCTCGAGGCGGGCCGCTACGCGCACGTCCATCCCCTCTCCGTCCTCCCGATCCTCGATTACATCGTCCGCAAGGACCGCGAGGTTCAGAACCTGCGGATCATCGCTCGGGGGAAGGAGAGCGGCCTCGCCTCGGACGTCATCCGCGAGCTGCTGGTGATCTGAGATGGAACTCGCCGCTGTCGGACGGGATGAGTTCGTGCAAGGGTTCAAGCTCGCGGGGGTCCGAAAGACGTTCAGTGTCGATCGGGACGCCCTGGAGGCGCAGGTCGCGAAGGTCCTGGACGATGCGAACGTCGGGATCCTCATCCTCAGCGTGGACGACATGAAGGCGCTCAGCAACACGATGCGACGACGCCTCGAGACGACGCCGCGGCCCGTCGTGATCGCGGTGGGCAAGAGAGAGGAAGAGGACCTGCGCGAGAAGATCAAGCGGGCAATCGGGGTCGACCTGTACAAGTGATGCGATTCACGGAGGACGAGCGATGGCGATGAGACAACGGGACAAAGGCGCGGCGGCAAAGGGGACGGGTGAAATCTTCCGCGTCGCTGGGCCCGTCGTGACCGCCACCGGGCTGCGCCCGCGGATGTACGACGTCCAGTTCGTCGGAGAGGAGCAACTGCTGGGAGAGGTCATCCAGATCATCGGGGAAAAGACGATCATCCAGGTCTACGAGGACACGAGCGGCGTGAAGCCGGGGGAGGCCGTCATGGACACCGGTGCTCCGCTCGTCGTCGAGCTGGGACCCGGCCTCCTCGGGAGCATCTACGATGGGGTGCAGCGTCCGCTGCCTGTGCTCCAGAAGGCGATGGGCGACTTCATCCTACGTGGCCTCAAGTCGCCAGGACTCACCCGCGAGAAAACGTGGAGATTCGCTCCCAAGGTGAAACAGGGCCAGCTTGTCGGGCCAGGCGACGTCGTGGGGACGGTGCAGGAAGCGAAGAACGTCGAGCATCGCATCATGGTCCCTCCGAACTTCCGCGGCGGGAAGGTCGTGCAGATCAAGGAGGGATCGTTCACGGTCGATGAGATCGTCGCACAACTGGAGGGCGGCGAACAGGTTAAGCTCTATCAAACGTGGCCCGTCCGAAAGGCTCGGCCGGTGAAGGAGCGGCTGATGCCGACGATCCCTCTGGTCACCGGCCAACGGGTCCTCGACTTCCTCTTCCCGATCGCGAAGGGCGGGACGGCCGCCATCCCCGGAGGCTTCGGGACGGGAAAAACGGTGACCGAACAACAGCTTTCGAAGTGGTGCGACGCCCAAGTCGTCATCTACATCGGTTGCGGCGAACGAGGGAACGAGATGACGGAAGTCCTGTCCACGTTCCCCAAGCTGATAGATCCGTACACCGGGGCGCCCCTGATGGAGCGCATGTCCCTGATCGCGAACACCAGCAACATGCCCGTGGCCGCAAGAGAAGCCTCCGTGTACACGGGCATGACGCTCGCGGAGTACTACCGGGACATGGGGTACAACGTGGCGCTGATGGCGGACTCGACCTCCCGCTGGGCCGAGGCGATGCGAGAGATCTCGAGCCGCCTGGAGGAGATGCCGGGCGAGGAGGGCTTTCCCGCCTACCTTTCCGCGAGGCTGAGCGAATTCTACGAACGGGCGGGAAGGGCGAAGACCCTCAGCGGCCTCGAGGGCTCCGTCAGCGTCGTCGGTGCTGTCTCCCCGAGCGGCGGGGACTTCTCGGAGCCGGTGACCCAGGGAACCCTGCGCATCGTGAAGGTGTTCTGGGCTTTGGACACGGCCTTGCGGGCGCGACGCCACTTCCCCGCCATCAACTGGCTTCAGTCGTACAGCCTGTACACACAGATCCTCGAGGACTGGTTCCGGAAGAACGTGAACGAGGAGTGGCCCCGACTCCGATCGTGGACTCAGCGGACCCTCCAAGAGGAGGCCGAACTCGAGGAGATCGTCCGTCTCGTCGGCGCCGATGCGCTCCCGCCGGACCAGCAGCTGACCCTCGAGGTGGCCCGGATGATCCGGGAGATTTTCCTCCAGCAGAACGCCTACCACGCCGTCGACACGTTCTGTCCACCGGAGCGGCAATTCAAGATCATCAGCGCGATCAAGAAGTATTCGGACCTCGGCCAGAAGGCGGTCAAGCTGGACGTGCCGACGAAGGACGTCGCGTCCCTGAAGTCGCGGGAACTTTTGACGCGGGTGAAGTACGAGACGGAGTTCGACAAGGAACTTGCGAAGACGCTCGCGCAGATGGATGAGGAATTCAAGAAGCTGGGGGCGGCGTGAGATGCCAACGGAATACCGGACAATCACCGAAATCGCGGGGCCGCTGATCTTCGTCGAGAAGACGGCATGGGTCGGCTACGGCGAGCTCGTGGAGGTCGGGCTGCCCGACGGGTCCCGGAAACGCGGACAAGTCCTGGATTCCTCCAAGGACATCGTTGTCGTCCAAGTGTTCGAAGGGACCGCGGGGATCGACCGGCAGTCGACGGTCAAGTTCCTCGGCGAGACGATCAAACTGAACGTGTCTCGGGACATGCTCGGCCGGATCCTGAGCGGCGCGGGCGAACCGATCGACGGGGGGCCGCCGATCGTCCCGGAGAAACGGGTCGAGATCATCGGAGCCGCGATCAATCCGTATTCGCGGGAACATCCGGCGGAGTTCATCCAGACCGGCATCTCGACGATCGACGGGCTCAACACGCTCGTTCGAGGCCAGAAGCTGCCGCTCTTCTCGGGCGCAGGCCTGCCGCACAACGAGGTCGCACTGCAAATTGCCCGCCAAGCGAAGGTCCTCGGGTCGCAGGAGCCCTTCGGCGTGGTGTTTGCGGCGATGGGCATCACGCATGAGGAGGCGCGCGTCTTCATGGACGACTTCGAGCGGACGGGGGCGCTTCGGCGCGCCGTCCTGTTCCTGAACCTGGCCGACGACCCGGCGGTCGAGCGGCTCATCACCCCGAGAATGGCCCTCACCGCCGCGGAGTATCTCGCCTACGAGGTCGGCATGCACATCCTCGTCATCATGACGGACATGACGAACTATGCGGAGGCACTCCGACAAATCGGGGCGGCCCGCGAAGAGGTCCCCGGCCGACGTGGATACCCCGGGTACACGTACACGGACCTGGCCACGATGTACGAGAGGGCGGGCCGCATCCATGGCCGGAAGGGCAGCATCACCCAGATCCCGATCATGGCCATCCCGGACGACGACTGGACCCACCCGATCGCGGACCTGACGGGGTACATTACGGAAGGGCAGATCGCGGTCGCGCGGGACTTGCACCGCAAGGCGATCTATCCGCCGATCGACCCGCTGCCTTCCCTGTCCCGACTGATGGACGCCGGGATCGGCAAGGACCGGACAAGGGAGGATCACAAGCAAGTCGCGGACCAGCTCTACGCCGCGTACGCGGAAGGGAAGGACGTCCGCGGGCTCGTCGCCATCGTCGGGAAGGAGGCCCTCTCGGACCGGGACCGCAAGATGCTCGAGTTCGCGGATCGCTTCGAGCAAGAGTTCATCCGCCAAGGGTCCGAGGAGGACCGAACGATCGAGCAGACCCTCGAGATCGGATGGAAGCTGCTCGCCACCCTCGATGAAGCGTGGCTTACGAAAGTTGATCGGAAGACCCTGGAGAAGTACCACCCGGCCCACCGCAGTGGGACGCTGGGTGCGGCCCCGAAGGTGCCCGCCTAGATGGTGCTCGTCCAGTACAAACCGACGCGATCGGTCTTGCTCCAACTCCGGAGGACGCGGCGGACCGCGGAGCGCGGCCACCGGCTGCTGAAGCTGAAACAGGACGCGCTCATCGTCGAGTTCTTCCGAGTCCTCGAGCGGGCGAAGGCGGTCCGGTCGAACCTGGTCGAGAAGTATCGGGTCGCGGAGGCGCGCATCGCGATCGCGCGGGCGATCGAGGGTTCGATCGGCGTGAAGTCCGCCGCGCTCGCCCTGACGGAGACGCCGACGCTCGAGCTGAAGACGAAAAACGTCATGGGGATCCTCGTGCCGAAGATCAACGCGAAGTCCGTGCGGAAGACGATCGATCAGCGCGGCTATGGGATCATCGGGACGAGCCCGCGCATCGACGAGGCCGCGGAGGCGTACGAGAACTTGGTCGAGGATGTCATCACCGCGGCGGAGATCGAGACGACGATGCGACGGCTCATCGAGGAGATCGAGAAAGTGAAACGGCGCGTGAACGCACTCGAGTACCGGGTGATCCCGGAACTCAAGGCGACGGAGGCCTTCATCCGCCAGCGGCTCGAGGAGCTCGAGCGGGACAATTTCATGCGCCTCAAACGGTTCAAGTCGACATGATCGGCCGCCTCGCCGCCCGATTCGAGGATCCGCGACAGCGGGCGCGGCTCCTGAGACTCCTATGGGTCATCTCGACCGGCTTCACCTTGTTCGGCTTCGGCGTGATCTTCTACCGGATCTTCTTCCCGCGATGATCAGGCCGCGCGGCCATTCACCCGCCGAGGCGGTCGATACCGGAAATTGGACACGAATCGGCCCATGAACTCCTTGAGGCTTTGGAGGTCGTCCGGGTCGCCCGACCACTCAGCGAACTTCTGCCCGAAGTTCGTTTCCAGGTTCGCCATGAATCGCTTCAGGTCCTTTCCCGCCCACCGTGGGACGCGGCCCGAATAGATCGCGGCGAGATAGGCATGCGGTCCTCGTTCCAACAGGGTCGTCTTCCCTCCGACGTCGAACCGCTTCAGCTCGCCATTTTCCTCGGGGTCGGCGTCTTTGAGGAACGCAACGATCGCGGTCAGCATCGCGGACAGGATGTCCTCGTCCCGATCGGCGCGCATGCGACGGGTGTTGTGCATCAGCAGACGGCCGTCTTTCGAAATCAGGAAGACGTCGTCGATTTGGAAGAGACGCCGAACTCCGTAGCGGTAGCCGAGGTAGCCGATCGCTCCGAGGCCGAAGAGCGCGATGCCGGCCCAGCCATGGGTCAGCGAATAGACCCAGTCGCTTGGCTGAACGTGGAAGGTCACGGTCTTCGTCAGGGTCGTCCCTCGATACGTGGCGGTGATCGTGCGGTCCCCGGGATCCCCTGCGATGTACACGCCGTTCTTCACCTGCCCGTTCCCGTCCGCCGTCCAGTCGAACTGGTCCACGTTCCAGGTGATGAGGTGGTCCCCGGCATCCCATGCCGTCGCATTCAAGGGATAGCTTTGGCCCGAATACATCGGACCGGTGGCGGTGACGTCCACCCGCGCGGGCGGGCCCAGATATTCGTAGAGGAGGTCGATACGCGAAATGCTCGGAGCGGCCAAGCCGTCCGTCGTCCCAAGCGTCGCGGACCATTCGATGGTCCTCAACCGAATATCCGTGAAGTTTTGATCGGGCGCGACAGGTCGTCGATAGGTCGCATTGCCGATCGAATACGAGATGGAGGTCCCGGTCGGGATTTGGCTCGTCGCGTGCAACCGAGTCCAATGGAGGAATGCCGGCACATGCTCCGGCGGCAGCGTGAACGTCCCGGAGATCGTCCCCGGCGTCGTCGACCGGTGGCGGCCCTCGAGGAGCAGTCCGCGCAAACTCGGGGAGACGCTCGCGTTCGTCGTGGAGAGATCAACCTGCACCTGGACGAACGACCCGGCCGCGAGCGTCGGCGCGTACGATCCCGGCGCGGTCCAGGTCCGCCAGCTTCCCCAGTTCGTGCTGCCAGGGCTCGCGTCCGTCCCGCTCCGGATCTTGGCCTGCACGACGGCCGGCGGGGGAGCCTCGAAGGTCCAATTGACTTGGAGGAACTCCGAAGTCGCTCCGAGCGGGACTGCTCCCGACAGGTACGTGCCGTTCTGTCGGTTCGGGAAGAGGATCGACACGTCGTCCACGCGGACTTCCACGGCCGACCCGCTCGTGTTGTCCGCGACGACACGGATCCCGACGCTGACGTTGTAGAGGCCCGCGAGGGAAGAGGTGCTCGAGACGTCCGCGAGGAAACGATGCCAGCCGGTGGCCGGCGGAGCGGAGAAGCGATTGATTGCCGTCCCGGACGGGCCCGACACATTGACGACCGCCTGGACGCTCGCGACCCCGGTCTCGCTGGGGAGGGACCAGTTCAATTGCAAGACGGCGCTGCCCGCCGCAGGCGTCGTGGCGTTGGCCTTCGCGACCGCTTGACGAATCGCCGCGACCTCGTCGAAGCGTTTGGCGTTCCCGACCCGCAGGTCGTCGAAGAAGACCTGGCCTCCGGAAATGTTGTTGCCGTTGACCCGGAGCGTCACGGAGACGAGGCTGTCCCGGACCGGTCCGAACGCCGTGAGGTCGACCGGGATTTCCTGCCATCCCGCGACCAGGTCCCGCGGTGCCGTCTGGTACAAGTTCGATCCCACGTACGCGGTGACATTGAACGACAACGGCAGGCTCGAAGCGGTCGGCTCGATCCAGAGGACCAAGCGGTCGTAGGCCGACCAGTTCACCGGCGACGATCGCTGCACGCCGGCCCAGCCCGGAGGTCCGGGAGGGATGGAGAAGTTGAGGCCGAGCATGCCGCTCCCCTCGTGCTGCCCGAGGCGGCTCGTCCAACCGGTCCCGCTCAACCCGATCCACGAACTCAGGTTCCCGTCCATCGTGTCCCAGGACACCTCCGTGGCGGACGACACGTGCCGGAACACCGCCGTCCCGGTGCCGCCGTCCCAGCCTGCGGTCACGTTCCCTGGGGGACTCGACTCGTACGTCCAGGGGGCCGCGGAGGCGAAGTCGCCGTCCAGCACGTGGTTCGCCGTGTCCGCTCGCAGGGAGATGTCGGTCGCATTCGCAACCAGGTTGGGCCCGATGCTCCCCCGCGCGAGGAACTTCGCGGGCGTGTCCCACGACACGTTCGCGGGGACCCACGGCAAGGTCGCGCTCGCCTGCTCGAGATCGACGCCCGTCAAGGTCAGGCCGGCGGCCGTCCCCATCGTCCAGGTGACGGTCCGCGACGCGTTGTTGTTCTCACTCACAATCGGAGCATCGCCTCGGACGGACGGCGCGAGAAATCCGGACAGCACGCTCGCTAGGAGGAACGACAGGACGCCGAGCGCACCGATCCGATGCGCTGGTCTGGGCCTCATCGCGAGCATGGCCTTCCCGCCCCAATCCCCTGCTCCCGGCCCAGGACCCTCCATCCACCCGCATCGCGGGCGAAAGTTCAGGGGGCCGCAATCATGCCGAGGTCGATACTTAATCATTTCGAGAACAGCACGTGGCGATTCGGTTACTGACGCCCGAATTCGCCCAGATCTACGCGGGATGGAGCTGTCCCTCGACCACGAGGGACGCCAGCCGCGCGAAGGCCGACTCGACTTGCCCCCCGGTCTTCGCGGAGGTCAGCAGGAAGTCGGAGCCGTAGGCCTTGGCGAACTGGGCGACGTCTCGCTCCACGAACTGCGCGCTCGAGGTGAGGTCCGCCTTGTTGACGACGATCAGGACCGGGACCTTCCCGATCAGCGGCTCGACGCCGTCGATCCAGTCGTCGAGGTCATCCAGGGTCCGTCGGCGCGTAAAGTCGGCGACCGCGAGGATGCCGTTCGCGCCGTAGAAGTACGCGTCCTTCAGGAGCTCGCGGAACCCTTTCTCGCCCATGATGTCCCAGATCATCATGTCCACCTGCAGGTGGAGATCCTGCGCGGGTAAGGAGACCTGGACCTCCTTTTTCGAGACCCGCGTGCCGATCGTCGTGATGTACTGCTCGTCGAACATGTTCATCACGTATCGGCGGACGAGGGACGTCTTCCCGACGGACTTGTCGCCGACGAGACAGATCTTCGACTTGATTCGTTTGGTCGTCAACTAAAGGACCGCCGCTCCTGGCGGTGTCTCACTCAGGGGCCAGCTACTTAACGGTTCTCGGGCCGTTCTCCCGCGTGAGTTCAACTCGCGACGGCGATGCCCTCCCGCTGGAGGACCATCGTGCCGAGCCGCTTGAACAGGTTCTCGACGTTCTCGCCCGTCTTCGCGGACGTATAGAAGTACGGAGCCTCGAAAGCCCGCGAGGCCTCGGTGATTTCCTTGTCGCCGTACAGGATCATGACCTCGTCCTTCAGGTCGATCTTGTTGATCGCGTAGACGACCGGGATCTCTCCGACGACCTTGAAGACGCCTTGCACCCAGTCATCGAGCTCCTTGAGCGTCGAGTAGCGGGTGAGATCGGCGACGGCGAGCACGCCCTTCGCGCCGTGGAAGAACGCCTCCTTCAGCAGGTCCCGGAAGCCCTTCTCCCCCATGATGTCCCAGACCGTGATGTCCATTTGGAGCTGCTTCCGCCCGGGCATGTCGAACACCATCTCGCGTTTCGACACCTTCGCGCCGAGGGTCGTGATGTACCGGTCGTCGAAATCGTCCTGGACGAACCGACGGATCAGGGAGGTCTTGCCCACCGCGGCCTCGCCGACGAGGCACACTTTCGTCTTGATGCGCTGCATCTCCACCATGGAGGGCACGGGCTCGATTCGCCCTGGGTTACTTAAAGGGTCCGCCCTGAATTTCCGGCGGAGGGAACCTTTTTCCCGGCGGTCCTCTTGGGGGCCGCGATGCGGCTCCGCCACCGGCTGATCGCGGCCTTGGACGTGCCGGACGTGGACCGCGCCCACGCCATCGCCCGGGCGGTCCGAGACCGCACGGACGCGATCAAGGTCAACTGGCCTCTCATCCTCCCGACCGGTTCGGCGATGATCCGGGAGCTCGCGGTCGACGGCTACGTGCTGTGCGACTTCAAGCTCGCGGACATCCCGAACACGAATCGGCTCGTGGTCGAGCAGGCCATCCGCGCGGGCGCCTCCGGGGTCATCTGCCACGGATTCGCGGGCGAGGACTCGGTCCGCGCGTGCGTCGAGGCCGCGGGAGGCGCGGACGTCTTCGTCGTCACAGAACTCAGCCATCCCGGCGGGCAGGAGTACACGGCGAAATTCGCGGAGGACTTCGCGCGCCTCGCCGTCCGTGCAAGGGCCGCGGGCATCATCGCGCCGGCCACGCGGCCGGAACGGGTGAAGGCCCTCCGGGCGATCGTCGGCTCCAAGCTCATCCTGGCCCCAGGGGTCGGGGCCCAGGGAGGCCGCGCATCGGATGCAATCGCCGCCGGGGCCGATGCGGTGATCGTCGGGCGAGCCATCTACGAGGCGAAGGATCCGGCGACGGCCGCCCGCGAGATCGCGGACGAAATCCATTCCGTCCGCCCGCGGTAAGCCTTTTCCGCCTCGTCGGCATCGAAGGTCCACGTCCCCCCACCGAATCGAAGACCTCGACCGCGTCCGCGACTTCCTGGACTCCGATCCCGTCGGAAATGCGGTGACGTGGGACCGCGTGTTCCAGCAAGCGAACTACGAGGTCTTCGCGGACGGAGAACCGCCTCGAGGCGTCCTCGCCCTCCAGCGGCCGCGGCGGTCGAGCGCGCCGGGGTTCATTGCCCTCCACGCGACGGACGTCGGCGCGGCCGGCCGGCTCACTTCGGTCCTCCCGCAAGGCTTCACGATCATCCACCTGACGGAGGAATTTTCGCTCCCTCTGCTCGAGGCAAGGGCCACCGAGTTCCATCCGAAACCCGCCTGGCTCTTCCGCCTCGACCCGGCCGATGCGGTCGAGCTCCCGGACGAGAGGGTCCGTCCGCTGGATCCGAAATGGGCGGGACAGGTCGCGGCCCTCTGGGAGCCGGAGTGGCCCGCCGAAGGGTACGTGCGCCGGCGCATCGAGACCGGGCCGACCGCTGCGGTGTACGACGGCGGACGGCCGGTCGCATGGGCCTTGACGCACATGGTCACGGATCGAGTCGGGATCATCGGGATGGTCCACGTGCTGGAGGCCTATCGGCGGAAAGGGCTCGCTCGGGCCGTGGTCTCGGCCATCTCCCAGGACCTGATCCGGGCGGGGAAGACGCCGGCCCTCCACGCGTACGTCGACAACGTGGCGTCGCTCTCGCTCTTCCCCACCCTCGGCTTCCGGAAGGTGCGCCGCCAAGTCTGGGGCGACGCGGTGTTCCGATGAAGATCACGCCCCTCGCGGCCGACTCCTTCGGCGCCCGATCGATGGCGACGATCGTCGAGACGCCGGACGTCTCCGTCTTGATCGACCCGAGCGTGCGACTCGGGCCCTTCCGCTACGACCTCCGTCCCCATCCGACGGAGAAGGCGCGGCAGAAGGAGCTGTGGCAGGCCATCCGGACCGCGAGCAAGGACGCGGACGTCCTCACCGTCTCGCATTACCACTACGACCATCACAACCCCGACGTCCCATCGATCTTCCGAGGAAAAATCGCTTTCCTCAAGGACGGAAAGTTCCACATCAACCGCAGCCAGAGGCAGCGCGCTGGGGCGTTCGTCCGGGCCATCAAGAAATATCCGAAAGAGATGCAAGCGGCCGATGGGAACCAGATGGACTTCGGCGGGACCGAACTCCTGTTCTCCCCCGCCCTCCCGCACGGGTACGACGACCAGCTCGGGTACGTCGTCATGACGCGGATCGCCCACGGGGACGAGGTGTTCGTGCACACCGCCGACGTCCTCGGTCCGCCGCTGAAGGAGCACCTGTCCTTCTTGATCGACGCGCAGCCGACGGTCCTCTACGTCGACGGGCCGATGACCCACATGCCGGACAACTATCCCGAGGAGCACACGAAGCGTTCCCTGTCCCACCTGCAGCGGATCCTGCGGACGACGAACGTGCGGACCCTGATCCTGGACCATCACATCCTCCGCGATCGCGGCTGGCGGGCCCGGATGGAGCCGGTCTTCCAGGCCGGGAAGGAGCACGACGTCGCCGTCCTGACCGCGGCGGAGTTCGCCGGCCAGCCGATCAGCCAGCTGGAGGCGAACCGCGACGTGCTCTACGGGTTCGAGCCACGGCTTTAGCCGAAGGCCGCGACCGTGTGCACGTGGACCGGATGGGTGGCGATGTACCATCCGATCGGACGGTAGACATAGTGTCCGTGCCAGACGTACCATGAAGTCGCGAGGGGAGAGACGGGCGGGGCCATCGGCTCGACCCGTTGGACGGGAGGCGCCGCCGGCAGATTCGCCGCGAGGTATCCGAGGCCCATTGGCGCGACCCCGTAGCTCAGGATCAACGCGAGCTCCTCGATCTCCAATGTGAGGTCGTAGAAGCTGCTGCGGGTGACGACCGCGATGCAATCCCGGAACACATCGATCGCTTCGAGCGGCTCGAGAGGGTTCGCGGCGATCATCGCCGCGGGCGCGAACGCCGGGTCGAAGGTCCCCGCCAAGTGGGACATCGCGACGGAGAAACGCTCGACCATGGTCTCGCGGGCCATCGGCCCGGCCGCGAGGAGGGACGCCGCGGCCTCGATGTGGATCCCGTCCTTGTATCCGCGGGCCGCCATGCCGGTGAGGGCGTCTTCGAAGCGCGCGAGCGCCTCGGCCGGTTCGTAGGGGGACCGCGCGAGGGCCGAGGCCAGGAGGAAGTTGAGGGTGGGCCTCCCGCGGTGGAGGTCATCGATCCGCTCGAGGACCTCGGCCCAGGCGCTCTGCGGGATGTCCGCCAGGGAGGCCGCGGCGAGGATGCGATCCTCCGGTTGGACGCCGTGGTATTGCAGCTCCACCCGCAGGCGCTCGAAGGCATTGCGGACGGTGGCGAAGTCCCACGGGAGCGACGCGAGGATCGCGGAGCCGATCAGTCGGTCGACCTTGTTCAGGCTCCCCCAGTTCGTGTCGTGATGGAACATCTGGAAGGCCGAGACCAGCAGGGACGGATTGATCGCCCGCTTGGCGAGGATCATCGCCGCGAACCGGAAGTCCACGTTCGTGAAGGAGAGCTCCATCGGGGTCTCCTCCGCGTCGCGCGTCTCCTCGTCCCAGAGGAGCCCGCCCTGGATCGCGCTCGCCCGGCTCACGGCCTGGAACAGGGCGGCCCGGTAGTCGTACATCTCCCGGAGGAAATCGGGAAACGTGCGGCCTTCGAGCCTCCGCTGCCACGTGGTCAAGTCCGCGAGGACGTTCCGGCCCGCCAAGGTCGGGAGGAAATATTCCTGCGTGGGGGCGTTCCACACGAGGGTCTCCAAGTTCGTCTTCTGGCGCGTGAGCTCTTCGAGCGAGGCAACCATCTGCTGGAGTTCCGGAGGCGCGACCGGGCCGGGCGTCGCGAGGGCCACCCTCGACATCTCGCGGACGCGATCCCGGAGGGCGGCGAGTCCGGCCACGGAGGCCGTCCATCCATCGCGAGTGGGGGCATCGACCGAAACCAGGAATCCCTGGGACACGAGCTCCTCGCGTTCGGAAGGCTGGACCGAGGCCTCCTGGCGGTCCTGGATCATTTGGAGGATCGCACGGGCCCGATCGCTCTCCATCTAGGATCCGACCTCCGACGCGAGCTCGATCTCGACCTGACAGGCCTCCGTGTCCACGGCGGGTTCAATGTGGAGGACGAGCCGGTCCCCGGTCGGCTCGATCGAAAGGAACGGATCCGCGACGCACGCCCTCTGGAGGACCTCCAAGATCCAGCGCCGGCGGTCCGAGGGCCCTCGGAATCCCCTCCAACGACGCTCGACCTCGACCGCGAGGGCTTCGAGCGCATACGACGCCTCGTACACATGGCGATGGAATTGCCGTTCGATGGTTTCCTTGACGGTGGACGGTTTCGCGGCGATGGCGTCTTCGATTCCCTCCAGGTCCGCGAAGTGCAGGGTGCCGTCCGCGGCCACGACCGCGTCTTTGTCGAGCCAGACGTCTTGGTAGTCGAGGCCTCGGTAGAGGCCCGAGGCCGCGTCGTGGCGCAGGCTGCGGGCGTACAAGGTGAGGGCCGCAAAGGAAGACCGTGCGAGGTTCGTGAGGAACCGTTCCGCACCCTCGAAGGTCTCGATGCCGAACAAGGTGAAGGCCCGCGAGGTGTCCACGCCGAAGGTCAAGGGGCTGTGGAAGTAGACGCGCACGTTCGAAGGCATGAGGCGGATCTCCTGCCAATACGCGCCCTCGTACCGTCGATACCAGAAAAACCGGGAGGCGATCCGAGCGTATTCGTCGGGGAGGCGAACCAACGACACGACCGGACAAACTTGGAAACCCGCGATCTGCGCCTGGTCGGCTCGCAGGCTCGCGAGGAGGCCGATCATCGCGTTGTCGGGGGCCTGTCCACCGTACGGCGTGTTCCCGAACCAGCGCTCTCCGGTGATGAGGCCCGATCCGTCCTCGGTGGCAAGCGCCTCCGAGAGCCGGGGGTCACGGCAAATCGCGCGCGCCCTCACCGCATTCAGCGGGACATTCTCGAACGCGTCCATGGCGGCGCCGCAACCCTTCACCGCCGTGATGTATTCCCGGTCGTCGATCACGAGCCGCCGGTCCGGCAACAAACAGGAGCGGTTGTCGTCGCGGACGCCCTCCACGGGCGTCCCACTCGGCCGGCCGGCGGCCTTCCACAGAAGGTCTGGCACGTAGCATCCGTCGACCTCTCGCGACCAGAACGATTCGAAGCGCGGGTCTCCGACGACTTCGAGTTCTCCGCGGGTCCGGACCAGGGGCACCCGGTCGTTCGGGACCCAGACCGCCTCGCGGACCATCAGGTCTGCCTCTGGAGCGCCGTCGGGGCCGCTTCGGGTTTGCGCGAATAGTAGATCGTCTCCCCGATCGGCGCGAACCCCGCGCGGGTCGCGATCCGCAGGGAGGCGACATTCTGCTTCGAGATCTCGACGATCACCCGTTCCACCCCAAGGGCCGCGAGAGTGGCGAGCCGAGCGTTCGTGAGCTCCGTCCCGAGGCCCCGCGCCCGGTCCGTCGCGACGACGGTCAAGGTGTGCAGCCGGGCCACGGGCCCGACGACGGTCGCGAATCCGAAGCCGGCGACTGCCGGGCCTTGCATGGCGACGAAGCCTAGGTCGCCGCCGCGGAACGAGGATTCCACGAATTTCCGGGATCGGCCTCCATAGACTTGCCCGGCGATCGCGACCACGTCGCTCAAGTCGGCGGCGGTCATCGGACGGACGATCGTGGCGTCGTACGCGGGCGCCGTCGGATTCTGGAGTTGCAAGATCGTGAACCGATCGATCTCCTTCGCCCGAAAGATCCGGCCGGGGAGGTTGCCGTCGGCGAAGAAATCCCGCATGCGCAAACGTTTCGCGAGGACCCGGGCGACGACCTCCTCCGAGGCGAAGAGGCTCCCAATCATGGACTCACGGTCGAAGAGCGACATCCCGACGATCTTCCGATCGGCAAGGGCGAGGATTACGGGATCGCGCTCCGCGATCGACCGTTCCGCGAAAACGGCGAGGAACGGGCCGAAGAACGGCGAGCCGTCGGGGACGAGGTTCGTGACGTCCGCGGGATGCTTCGCTTTCCGGATTCGGACGTCCGTGGGAAAGTCCTTGGATCCGAGGCGCAGGTGGCTCGGGCCGCGGCGCACACGGACCGCGGTCACGAGGCCGACGGCGGAGATGCCAGGGAGCCCGAGGTCCACCAGGGAGAAGGTCACGGTGTCGACCGGGACCGAGTAGCTGCTCGAGGTGACCCACACCTCGGCGTGGTAGTGGAAGCCCGCGGCGAAGTTCGCGTCGTGCTCGTCGAATAGCTCGGCGACGATGAACCCCGAGTCGCGGTCGAAGTAGTATTGATCATGATAGGTCGCATCGAACTGGCCGTACGCGTCGTTGCGCTTGTATTGACCGGAGGCCTCGAGGAGGAGCGTCTTGTGAGGGACGACGCCGAGCCACAGGGTCGCGTCGGTCGACGTGACGGTGAAGATGTCGTCGAGGACCGGGATCGTCTGCCCGGCGGTCGTTGGGGTGGGAATCCAGAACCAGACCGTCGTCGTGTTCGGATTCGACGTATTCACGTCGATCCCGGAGTAATATCGGCGGGTGGTCAGGGAGAAGACCGGCGTCACGTCGACGGTCCCCGACTGATGCGTCCCATCGGATCCGTCGAAGGTCCAGCTGCCCAATCCCCGAACGGTCACCTGGTCCCCTTGGACGGATTGCACGGAATACGAGGAGTGGGAGCGCATGTGATCGGTGTACCCGTAGTAATCGCCGGTCCCTCCGTCGACGTTCGTGTTGTAGTCGTAGTCGAATCGATCGCCGACGTGCGGCGTGGCCGCAATCGCGGCGACGCCCGCGAACGGAAGCAGGAGCGCGCCGATCGCCAGAAGCACGCCCCACCGCGCGTATCGTCCACGAGACCCAAGGCCGCGCGACATCGGATCCCTCCGAGTCCTCCGAGGCACCGACACGCGCCGAACTCGGCTTAAAGGTCCCGCGGGAACGCCGAGAGCCCGAAAGAGATAAGTGGCCCGCGAGATTCCAGAGGGTTGCATGGCGAAGATGCACCACTGCCCGAACGACGGGGCCCAGCCTTGTAATGCCGCGGGCAGCATCATCCATGTGTGCCCGCTTTGTTATGCGCGCTGGGACGAGGTCATCCCCGAGGACAAGCCGGCTCCCGCGCCAACCCCGCCGGCCCCGAAGCCCGCCGCGACGCCGACGGCCGCCCCTGCGTGACCATGTCCCCGCCGTCCTCGTCCGGGCCGTCGCGTCCGGAGGACGGAATCCACGAGACCCTCGCGGAAGTCCGCCGGGAGATCTCCTGCCGCGTCTGCCAGGGGGACATCAAGCGCTGCCGCCTCGCGATCTGTCCGTACCTCGACCGGGTGCGGTCCTGGTTCGTCGAACGCCGGGACCTGCGGACGACGAATCTCTTCGGCGCCTCGCCGCCGAGCGCCTTCGTCGGATCGTGGGGATATCCGAAGGTCCTGGTCGGCCCCTTGGTCCCTCCTGTCCGCGACGAGGACACGTCGATCCTGGACGCCTCCGAGTCCTGGCTGGACTATGATCTGGCGGAGATCCTGAGGTTCCGCCTCTCCCTCGTCCGAGGGAAGGCCCCGCGACGGGTCGCCGAGGCCCGCGTTCCCGATTCGATCTTGGCGACGGTCCAGGAAGGCGCGATGGCCTCGAAGCCGATCGACACGGAGATCTGGTTCACGAAGAGGCCGACCCTCCAGAGCCCGTTCTCCGCCCGAGCTCCCCCGAGCGGTCCGAGCGCGGATATCGCGAAGGTCGACCTGGCCTCGAATCCGTCCGTGCCCCGTCGGGTCGACGACCTCGTCGCCGACACGGACCTCCGGGCCGGCGAGGCCGTGACGGACCTGTACGACCACGGGATCACGCAGAGCCAGATCACTCGGATCTTCTCCGTCGGCCTCCTCGGGACCAAGGATCGCCGCCGGCTCGTCCCGACGGAATGGTCGATCACCGCGGTCGACGACATCCTGGCGAAGGGCCTCATCGACGAGGTCCGAGGGAATCCGTGGACCTCCGAGTTCGAGGTCACGGGGGCGAGCGGCCTGGCGAACAACGTCGTGATCCTCTTGTTCCCCGGGGCCTTCATGTTCGAGGGACTCGAGGCGTGGAATCTCGAGGCGAGTCCGACCCCTGCCCACGACCATGAGTTCGCGGGCGGCCGGACGACCTATCCGGACCAGATCGCCGGCGCCTACCACGCGACCCGCCTCCCGGTCCTCGAGCATCTCGCAGGACGGAGGCGCCAGGCCGGCGCGATCGTCTTCATGGAAGTCTACGAGGACTGGGTGCCGCTCGGGGTGTGGCGCTACCGGGAACTCGCCCGGGCGGCCCTCGCGAAGAAGCCTTCTCGGTTCCCGGACCTCCATCGGGCCGAGGCCGAACTACGCCACCGACTTCGACTTCCGCTGGAAAACTGGTGGCGGGCCAGCGTCCTGCGGGGATATCTTCGGGGCCAGCGGAGGATCACGTCGTATGCCTGACGGCCCTTCGCAGTTCGTCGGTTCATACCTCTAAGTAGAGGTACGTTCGGCCTGCCGCGAGACGACGGCCCATGGCAAGTTTCTTCTGGGCCGGTCCCGTCCCGAGACTGTGGAGTCCTTCGAAAAACGGCTCGTCGAGCTCAAGGCCCGATACGAGGACCTCGGAAAGGCCCGCGCCCTCCTGGCCGGCGCGGAACACATTGCCACCGTCAAGCAGGTCGACAGCTACTTCGCCCTCGGCGAGCGGCGCCTGAAACTCCGCTCCGTCGTCGGATCGAAGGAGGGACAACTCATTTACTATGAGCGGCCGGACGTCGGCGGGGTGAAGGAGAGCCGCGTCCTCCTTGTGCCGGTCCCGGATGCGAAGGCCGTCCTGGAGATCCTCAGCCAGGTGTTCCCGGTGAAGGCGGAGGTCCGAAAGACCCGCGAGATCTATCGCTTCCAAGGCGTCCAGATCCACTTGGACACGGTCAAGGGCCTCGGCAAGTTCCTGGAATTCGAGAAGGTCCTCGCGGCGGAGTCGGAGCGAGAGGAGGGGCGCAAGCACCTCGAGGCCCTGCGGGGGTACTTCCAAATTCCCGACGAGGACCTCATGGCCTCGTCGTACAGCGACTTCCTCGAGTCCGAATGACGATCATTCGATCTCGAACGCGCGGACTTTGTCGTTCTGCCGGAGGCCCTCGACGAGTCCGTCGACCTCCCGGGGCTTCAACCGCACCTGGGCGGTCACGCTGACCAGATGGGCCTCCTTGTCGATCCGGACCCGCTCGAATTCTGCGTGCCCGGGCGGCAGGATCCGGTCGAGGTCTTCCGCGGTGATCGGATTCGCGATCGTCATGTGGACGACCTTCGCGTGGGACCCGAACCCCCTGCTCTCCAGCATCCGGTCGGAGAGGATGACCGCCCAGACGATGGCGTAGTCGACGAAGACGAGGTAGAGGAGCCCCGCGCCGCCGGCCACCCCGAGGGCCGCCATCGCCCACACCAACGCGGCGGTCGTGAAGCCGAACACGCGGTCGTTTGATCGGATCAGCGCCCCGGCCCCGAGAAATCCGATTCCGGTGATGACGCCCCCAAGCAACGGGAGTGGGTTCGAGTCCTCGATGTCCATGGCCAGGAGCGTGAGGGCGCACGCGCCGGTCGAGACGAAGATGAAGGTCCCGAAGCCGACGGGCTTTCGGCGGAGCTGCCGTTCCAGGCCGATGCCGAAGGCCAAGAGGAACACGATGAGTAGACGAATCACGGAAACGGTCGGGTCAATCATTCGACTTCGATCCCATCCCTGGTTGGCATCCCGCGACTGCGGAATCGGAGGTGTCGCTATTATTCACTTTTGTCAGAGGCCCTCGTCGATCGTGACCGTGCTCAGCGGATTTTCGCGTCCAAGTTTGTCCTTCATCGACCTGGCGACTCAATCGTCGGGAGCTCGACGAGGCCGTCCGAGGCGGATGGCCCTTTCATCGCGGTCTCCTGGAGGATCTGCGCGTGGATCATGGCCTGCGGATCGACCGGCCTCATCGCCGGGGCCGCGAAGACCGGCTGCTTGCCCTTGTTCAAGAGGTCGCGGTAGTACGGCATCCACGCGGACAGCAATTCCCGCGGGTTCACGAAACTCTGGGTCGCGTAGTATTGGTACCACGCGCATTGGATGTCGCAGGCGGCCATGCGCCCCCGTCGTTCGCGGGCGTCGTCCGACTCCAGGTACGTCATCAGGTCGGAATCGATCAGGTTGATCGTCTTCTCCTCGAGCACGCGGCAGGGATACCAGAGGAATCCGTCCGCGTCGACGATGATCGAGGACGAGTCGCAGCCGTGGTCCCAGGTGATCCGGTCGAAGTAGCCGTCGGGCGAGATGATCACGCCGGGATATTTCCTCTTCATTTCCATCCCGACGCGGGACATCGACCAGAGGTCGGGCAGGTGGTCCTTCGTGTTCCTCAGGTGGACCGCGCACATGACGACCGCCTTCACGCCGGCGTCTTGGCATCGTTTGATCTTCTGCTCGAGGGCGCCGATGTCGTTCTTCGTGACGACGATCTGGACGGTGACGATGGAGCCCCATTTCGTGTACTCCTCGAGTTCGTCGTACATGTCGAGGTTCTTGTGGCCTTCGTCGATCGAGATGTGCAGGAAGTCGATGTACTTCCCGTACTCGGCCATCGGATAGCGCTGCTGCATGTCCCGCTCCGACGTCGTGAAGAGGAGGTACCAGGGCTTCTCGTACTGGTACTTCAGCAGCTCCAGGATGTCGTCCCGGACGAGCGGGTCCCCGCCCTCGAAGGAGCACACGATGACCGAGGACCGGGCGAGGTTGTCAAGGACCGCCTTGACGTCCTCCGTCGGCATGTCGGTCCATTTGTTCTTCACGTGCCAACAGTTGCAGAAGGAGCAGGTGAAGTTGCACCGCCGGGTCAGCTTGAAGGAGCAGTAGAACGGATAGATGGCCTCCTTCGCCATCTTGTTCCGCAGGATCATGCCCGCGACGTCGAAGAAGCGCTTTTTCGGAATCTTCCTCATCGGACGACCGGCCCACCATCCACCTCGGCCCGATAATCCTTTCCAACGGGCGCCCGACGGCGTCCGCGGACGGCGAGGACCGCCACCAGGAAGATGCAGGTCGCACCGAGCAGGACCGAGGGGGCGTACAGGGCGTATTCGATCGCCTCCGGCAGCGGGACGACCGTCAGGGAATAGACGATCGGCGGCATGCGGAAGAACATCACGAGGAGCGGGAGGAACAGCAACGCGGTCGCGAGGGCGCGATGCGGCTCCCCGCCTCGGTTGGTGTACCCGTCAATCGATGCGATCGCCGCGAACGAGAGGGACGTGCCGAGAGCGAGGAGGACCAGGACCGTCAGGACGGTGCCATGCACGACCAACAAGATCCCGCTGAGGAGGGCCGATCCAGTGAGGGCGACGATCTGGGCGGTTCGTGGCGGGAGAGGAGGAAGGATCCGTCGGACGAGGATCCCGAGGGTCGGTCCGAGGACGAGCAAGGTCCCTGTGATGCCGAGGAGCAAGTCTCCTTGGACGCCCAAGCGGAGCGCGATGGAGTAGTAGAACGACACCGCGAGTCCGAACAGCGAAAGGGAAAGGAGGAAACCCGGCGCCAAGGCAGACCCTCCCGCTCGTGACCGGTTCGGAAGGGGGCGACCTCGAATGAAGACCGCCGAGACAACAAGGAGGACCGCGAGGGCGGTGAAGGTCACGATCTCGAAATCCCCCAGGAATCCGATGGCGGAGCCAAATCCCAGTCCGGCCGCGAGGTCGGGCGCGTTGGCAGGACGCCGACGGAGATAGGTGTCCAGGGCGAGGAGGGTGCCGATCAGTGCGAGGGGGAACGCGGCCGTTGTCCGAATCGCGAGGGAGATCAGGACCAGGGCCACCAGACTTCCGGCCAGGGGCGCCTCCGTGGGATAGGCGCGGTCCATCCATCGGCCGAGCGGTCGATGGACCGCTGCGACAACGATGGCGACAAGGATGACGGGATACGTCCAAAAATTCTGTTCGAGAGCCTCGCGCAACGCGAACGTGAAAAGGGCCACGACGACCGCGACGAACACCACGACTCCGGGTTGAATCGATGCTCGGGATCTTGGGTCCGACCTTCGCAATCGAGTCGCGAAGAACCCGAGGACGCCCGCGATGCCGAGGACGCCAAGAGAGATCAGGAGAGCCCCTTCGGCGGACACGGTGCGGAGATTTTCGAGCCCGCGGAACGCCGCATCGGCCGCGCGACCCGGATTGCCGGCGGCCATCCAAGAATCCGCCTCGCGCAGCTCGGAGCGTGCGGAGTCCAAGGTGGTTCGGAAGAGCGCCGAGGCGAGGGGGTTCTCCTCGATCTCGCCCAACCGACCGTGGGCGAGCCGCACGAAGTCCTCTCGCATCAAGCCGAAGAACTGTCCGGGCGTCACCAGGGCGAGATTGTCGCCCAGTCGAGTTTTCAGGATCTCGACGAGGCCAAGCGCGTCCTGAAGACCGAACCGGAACGGGTAGACCGTGATCCAGAGGAAGTGGGGACCCGGTTCCCACGTGGCCACGGAGGCGTCCAACTTCCCGAGGACGTTGTCCCGCGTCGTCCAGAAATGCGTCGAGCGGACGATCGGGGCGACCGCCGGCTCGCCCGCCTGCACCCAGGCATCTCGGGTCCGCGGCTGGTCGTCGTAGTCCAAAACGATCCCGTCCGGCCGAAGGCCGTTGACGTAGATCGCAAGACTCTGGGAGGAGTAAGGGATCTCGGACGCGGTGAAGGCGTTCAGCAGCCAGACGACGTCCATGTCGGAAGCGTTCATGTACCGATTCGAGAAGGCCACGAAGGACGCGAGGTCCTGCGGATCCGTATAGTCCGTATAGAGGTAGCCCGCGCCGCTCGGCCCGGCGATGAATCGATCGAGTGGTGTGGCGGTATCGTAATACATGTCGAGCATGGGCGGTGCCAGGTCTGACAGAAGGGGGTTCAAGCTCCAGGCGACCGGGACGGTCCCTCGGGCGCTTTCCGACCAGAGGTCCCGCATCCGGCCGCTGACGAAGTCCAGATTGTCGCCGTCCGGGACCGCGAGGACGACGTAGGCCTTCTTCTCGAGAGACGGCAGAGGCGGGGCGGGCGATCGCTGGGATCGCGTCTCATTTCGACCGAGGGCGGTCAGGACGGAGAGGTTCGGGACTTCCTGACCGCCGGCGACGAACTTGCCCTCGGCCGATGCCATCTGAACGAACGAATTCTCCTCCGTCAACGTCGGGCTGTTGAACCAGCCCAAGATGGGGATGCCGCGAGGAGTTGCGTGAAGGATTCGTTTCGTCGCGGCGGTTTCGGCCGGGCTCGCCAAGACTCCCTGGGGCAAGTAGAACACGAAGGTCTTCGTGGCGATCAAGTAGTCCCGGATCGCCCAACGGTCCGGCGGCAGGATCGCCAGGAGGGTGGGCGTGCTCGAAGGATAGAGCTCCCGCAAGGCGCGGTCGTACGCTCCAATCGATCCGAGAGAGGACCAGTCGGATCGGGAGGCGTAGTCGAAGAGGATCGGGAGTCCGGTCCGGGCGGCCACCGATCCGGCGAAGTCCGGGCCCACGAGGAGCGAATCCATTTGCGCGGCGATCATCGTCCCGATGTCGATCGACTCGGGCCGGCTCGGGTCGAAGACGACGAGACCGCGGGTGCGGCTCGCATACGTGTCGATGGCCTGGTTCGGGGAGATCTTGTCGTGCGACACATTGTATCGCGACGCGACGAAGGACAGCATGGCGGAGGTGTTCGCCTTCACCTGGTCTTCGTCCAGGTACAGCTCGACCCCGTCTCGGTTGACGAGACCTTGCAGGGAGGTCAGGAGGAGGCGCGTCGACAAGTTCGCGCCCGGTTCCACCTGGACCACGTGAAGCATCGGTCCCATCCGGAAAATCGGAAACGGACTCTGTCCCGGCGGCATGCGCGGCTGGCTCGGGCCGTTCGGAGAAGGAAGGACCCACAGGACGTTCGCGCCGAGCACGCCGACGATCAAGAGGGCGAGGACCGCCGCCGCAACCCTCATGGAGCGGTCTGCTGAATCGTCCGGCCTTCGATCGATACCGATCCCTCGAACCGTCGACCGAAGTCGACCGGGGGTCGCAACCGAGCCGAGTTCAATATCCTTTGCTCCCGCGACCGCCAAACCGACCGACAGTTTCACTCACCTCCCCGAGGCCTCCGGTTAAGGGCGGCGACTTTCTTGGGCGAGCGTGGACGAGATCCTCGGGATTTCCGTGGCGTCACCCCGCGAGACCTTCTCCATCCGTGAGACTACGGTTCGGCAGGCCCTCCGCCCCGACCCGTTGCCGGGGATCGACTACTCGTTCAACCCGTACGTCGGCTGCTACCACGGATGCGCGTTCTGCTACGTCCCTCGACTCCTTCAGATCGATCGCGCGGAGTGGGGGACGTCGGTGGTGGTCAAGAGGAACGCCGCCAGCGTGCTCGCGAAAGAGACGAAGCGACTTCGAAAAGGTCTCGTGGCCATCTCGACAGCGACGGATCCGTACCAGTTCGTGGAGGGAAAATACCGGATCACGCGGCACGCGCTGGAAGTCCTGCTCCGCGCGGACTGGCCGGTCTCCGTCCTCTCGCGATCTCCTCTCATGCTTCGAGACCTCGACCTCTTCGCGCGATTTCGCTCGATCGAAGTCGGCATGTCGATTCCGACCTTGGATGATCGCGCGCGGGCGCTCCTCGAACCATGGGCCCCTCCGATCGAAGGACGACTCCGATGCCTCCGGGCCCTTGCCGACGCCGGCCTGACCACCTTCGTCGGGTTCGCGCCGGCCTATCCGCCGACCGCCGGCTGGACGCCGGCCCAAATCGCGGAGGCGTTCGCCTCGGCCGGCGTGCGAAAGATCTTCTCGCGAGTCCTCGACCCGCGATGGGGCGCTCGGGACGCGATGCTCGCTCGTCTCGCTGGCTCACCGCTGGACCGCGAATTGCGACTCATTTCGAACGTTGCTTACATGAACAGTTTTCTCGACTCGCTGGCGGACGCCTGCCATGCGTGCGGTGTTGACTTTCGGCGGTGGAAAGACGGATCGCCGCGAAACGAGTTTACGCCGCAACCTGCGACCCCGTTGATGGCTCTCGGTGCCGAATAGACTTATAGCGCGCGAGACCATCCGCCGCGGGACCGATCATAATCAACCGGTCCCAATCGTCAATGGGGGAGGAGACCCAAGCCTCACCGCGGGGCCGGTCTGGGAGGATCCAATGAGAGCGATTGTGTGCCTAAGATACGGACCGCCGAATGTCCTCCAGCTCAAGGAAGTGGACAAACCGACCCCTAAGGATGATCAGATCCTAGTCCGCGTGTTCGCGACAACCGTGACCTCGGGGGACGTCCGTCAACGAAAGGCGGACCCATTCCTCGTTCGGCTCATCTTCGGGCTCTTCCGACCGCGGAAGGGCATCCTCGGATCGGACCTCGCCGGAGAAGTGACGGCCGTCGGCAAAGAGGTGCGCCGATTCAAACCGGGGGACCAGGTCTTCGGGCTCGGTGTCCGGACGTATGCCGAATACACCTGCTTGCGAGAAAAGGGCCCCCGCGCCCTCAAGCCGGCGAACATGACCTTCGAGGAAGCCGCCGCGATCCCGTGGGGAGCGGCCTGTTCGTTGTATTTTCTCCGGCGAGGGGGCATCCGCGCGGGGCAAAAGGTGCTCGTCTACGGTGCCTCCGGGTCGCTCGGCACCGCGGCCGTCCAGCTGGCGAAGTCCTTCGGAGCGGAGGTCACCGGAGTGTGCAGCACCGCGAATCTGGAATTCGTAAAGTCCCTCGGAGCCGACAAGGTCATCGACTACACGAAAGAGGACTTCGCTGTACCCGCGACCTACGACCTCATCTACCACACCGTCGGCAAGATCTCGTTCTCGAGGGGTCTGAAATCGCTCAAAGAAGGTGGTGCCTACGTCAGCGCGCTCCTCTTGACATCGCGTCTTCGACGGCCGTGGGCCTGGGTCGCGGGTCGCAAGAAGGTCTTCGGCGGGATCGCGAAGGTGAAACCGGAAGACATGGTGTTCCTCAAAGAGCTCGTCGAAGCGGGAAAGCTGAAGGCCGTCATCGATCGCCGCTATCCCCTGGAGCAAATCGCGGAAGCTCACGGCTACGTCGAAGGCGGACACAAGAAAGGAAACGTCGTCATCACGCTGGCATGACGGGCCGATTGCACCTGACGACCTCGACTGTCAGGCAATCGTGAAACGAGACAGGGCGCTTACCGCTTCCCCGATGGAATCTTGCCGGACAACGCAGATGCCGGCTCGGTTTCAGGGTCATAGTCGGGTTGTGCAAACTCGTCTTGATTCTTCTGCCAGAGCCAATTCTCACGTTTACCCCCGCCCATTTTCGTCTTCAGGATCACCCATTGTCCCCGGAGTTTCGTGCCGTACAGATCGAATCGCAAAACACCCTCGCGGAGCGCTGCGGGTGCGTCATCTCCTTCCGGTCCAACGGCCTCGAATTCGCCAAAGTCCCACACGATGACTTCGCCGGCGCCGTACTCATTCTCCGGGAGCGTCCCTTCGAATAGAAGGTAGTCGAGCGGGTGGTCCTCGACATGAATCGCGAGGCGCTTCACCTTCGGATCTTTGCTGGGCCCTTTCGGCACGGCCCATGAGACGAGGGCCCCGCCAATTTCCAGTCGGAAGTCGTAGTGGAGATTCCTGGCCCAATGCTTCTGGACCACGAATCGGGCTCGCGGGGTTTCGGCTCGAGGAGCCGCTTCGGGGGTGGTGGAGGCCATACCAACGGCCCAACGGGGCTCAGGTTTCTTCGTTACTAGACCCTTTGTATCCGGGGAAACGCAGCACTTCTCGGAAGGGCTAAGAGAGGGGTCGGTTGATGGTCAGGAACGTGAGCCCCGAATCAGACCAGCGGTTGATGAGGATCCACATCGCGACTCTCTTCAATTGCGATGCGCAAGGACGAATCGTCTCCCTTCGTCGACCGTGGAGCCGTAGTGGTGGTCCGCCCCGATTCTTCATGGGGCGAAGGCCCGATGGCAACGTTTGGCTCTTTCGCGACGACATTCCGGAGGACCTGACACGTAAGCTCGAGGAGCTCTGCCGATCCGAGCCACTGACGAAGGACTTGATGCGTCCGCCAAGCGTTGCATTGGCGATTCGAGCGGCGCTCGAAGGGCACCGCCCAGTAACCCGCGAGTACCGCGGTCCTGCCTATCTGATTCCGGAGGGGACGCGAGCGCCGAGCGACGCGGTCTTGATTACGAAGGAGAAGGGGCGGGTACTCGAGGCCGGATTTCCGTGGATGCTCCCGCCTCTCAAAGCCGACGTCGATATTGGACCGGTCGCCGCGGCGGTCGTGGATGGGAGCGCCGTGTCGATTTGCTACTGCGCTCGCCTTTCTCCCTTGGCGGCCGAGGCGGGCGTCGAGACTCTGGATGCGATGCGGGGCAGGGGCTATGCCACGGCCGCGGTGGCCGCGTGGGCGACCGCCTTGCGGGGCCGGGGACTTCTGCCTCTCTACGGCACGTCATGGGAGAATGTTGCCTCGCAGCGGGTCGCCGAAAAGGTAGGCGCCGTGTGCTACTGCGAGGATTGGGAGATCGAGTGAGTCGAACGGGATCCGGCAAGAGCTCATCGACCGATGCCTCGTCGAAGGAATGACGAGCCGCGTGATACTTGATTTTGGAACGGGCGGACCCTCGGTTTCGACCCGAAACTTTGACGTGCCATCGACCGATTCGGCGCATCGATACGATCGAGAGGGTCCGATGAATTCCTCGGAGGAGGCAGCCGGACAGTTGGCCTCCTTGTGGCGATATCCCGTAAAATCCATGTTGGGCGAGGAACTCGGTGCATCCGATCTCACGGAACGCGGCCTCCTAGGCGACCGATCATATGCTCTGCTCGATCCGTCGACCGGAATGGTCGTGAGTGCCAAAAACCCAAGAAAGTGGGCGCGGATGTTCGAGTTCCGTGCGGAATATGTGGAGAGCCCACGAACCGGTCAGCCCTTGCCGCCCGTCCGGATCACTTGCCCCGACGGTGCGATGGCGACGTCGGACCACGATGACGTCGACTCCCTCGTGTCCAAGTACCTCGATCGCCCCGTCCACATGGTGACCTCGGCTCCGGAAGCTCCGAGATACGAGGAATACTGGCCGGACATCGAGGGACTTGCTCACCGGGAAAAGGTGACGGACGAGACGATGCCCTCCCGGACGTTCTTCGATGGCGCAGTCCTCCATCTCCTGACAACGACGACCCTCAACCGTTTGCGGGGATTCTATCCCGAAGGACGCTTCGACGTCCGACGTTTCCGTCCGAACCTCGTCATCGAGCCAATCCCGGGGACGGACGGATTCCCCGAGGACGATTGGATCGGACAAATTCTGACGATCGGAGACGGAGTCCAAATTCGAGTACGCGGGCCGTGTCAGAGGTGCGTGATGACGACTCTGCCCCAGGGCGACTTGCCTCGCGACCCTGGGATCCTCCGCACGGCGGCCAAACATCATCAGGTCAACGTCGGGGCGTACGCCTCCGTGGTCCATGGTGGCCGAATTCGGCGGAGCGACCGGGTGTCCGTCGGGTCGCACTGAACGCTCGGATAATTCTCACCCCTCAAGTTCTCGCAGGTTACAGCGGAGGGCGTCTCGACGGCCTCTTTCGTTCAGCCCAGCCCCGACGACCTCGTTCCAAGAGGATCCCCAGTCGGCGGTCACCAAGACATCGGCTCAGGCCAATCAACGTCCATGTGGGACCAACCCTCCCGGGGCATCTCCGTACTCGGCTTCGACTTCGTCGAGCGCCTTCCGGAGCCTTGCCGCCACCTCTGCGGGGCCCCGCCGGAAAGTCTGGGGTTGGAAGTAGACTAACGAGGTCTCTTCTGCCGCTCATTCATTAATAGCCCTAGGCCGTTGGCGGACGGGCTATGGCGGCCGCGGAAACGCAGGCCCTCTTCGAGCAACTTACGATTCTTCTGTTGCTGGCCACCGGGAGCCATTTTCTCTTTCGACGGTTCCATCAGCCCACGATTATCGGGGAGATTGCGGTGGGCATCGTCCTGGGCCCGAGCGTCGTGGGAAACGCAGCCCTGGGTCCCTACCGACTTGTCTTCGATCCCGCCGTCGTCGCGACACTGGCGGTCCTCGGTTCGATATTCCTCCTCTTCCTGATCGGATTAGACTTCGACTTCCGCGCAGTATACACGCCAAGGAATATCGCCGTCGCCTTCGGAGGGGTCGTCCTCCCGCTCGTCGTGGGCTTTGGGACGGCATCATACCTCGCGCCCACGACGTCGATCGGGGTCAACGGCACGCGGTTCACGATGGCCTTGTTCGTCGGTGCCACGTTCACGGCGACGAGCGTGGCCATCACGGCCGCCGTCCTCCTCGAGTTCAACTTCCTCAAGGACCCTGTGGCCCAGACCATTCTGGGAGCGGCGGTCGTCGACGACGTCCTCGGCCTCATTGTCCTGTCCGTCGTCGTGGGCACGTCGGCGGGGCGGGTGAGTGCCTTGGACCTCGCGATCCTCCTTGCCGAAGCCGTGGGATTTCTCGCCATCGGGATGGCCGCGGGCGTCTATGTGTTCCGGCGGATCGTCCTGCGAATCCAAGCCGAGGGAAAGAAGCTAGGACTCCCGCACAGCGGATTCCTCATCGCGATGGCGATCACGTTCCTCTTCGCGCTCACCGCGGAATCGATCGGCCTGTCCGCCGTCGTCGGCGCGTTCCTCGCAGGCAGCGTGTTCGCCGGCGCGGCGTTCCAGAAAGACTTCTCCGAAGGGGCCCGTCATCTCGCGGCCGTCTTCACGCCGATTTTCTTCGTGTCCCTAGGACTCCAAGTCAACGTCCCCGCCGTCGCGGCCCAGATCGGCCTGATCCCGCTCGCGGCGGCCCTGACCGTCGTCGCCGTGATCACGAAGGTCATCGGCTGTAGCCTGCCGGCCCGTCTCGCGAAGATGACCGCCCACGAGGCGGTCGCGATCGGCTGGGGCATGACCCCACGGGGCGAGGTCGGGCTCATCGTCGCGGTCGCGGCCCTGACGGCCGGCGTGATCGGCGACGCTCTGTTTTCCGTGATCGTCTTCGTGTTGATCCTCGTCACCATCCTGCCCACCCCCTTGTTCAAACGGGCCCTCCGTGCGGTCGAAAGGGAACGTCGCCCTGCAGACGAGTCGTCTTCGGACGTCGCAGAAACGAAGCCCCGCGGCGGCTAGGCCGCGGGTCCGTCCCCGGTGGCGTTGCGGTTCGGTACGTGAAGCCCATAAGCCCTCGCGCGTTATCTCGTCCACCGGGGGCGGGAGCCGTTCTTTCACGGCCGGAACTTTCGGACCTCTTCAAGGTCGCGCTTCGCGCGTTGAAAGCAGAGCCCCATGAGGCAGCCACCCGTGCGATGACCCCGGTGCTCCTCGAATCGATCTTGAAGGGGCACGGCGCGAATCGAGTCGTCGTCGCGAACCTTCCGCGGGAGCTCCGCGACCTCGTCGCCGTCGCCCTGAAGGACCTGTCCATCGCGTTTGTCGAAGACCTCCCTTCGGAGGACGCCCTCGCCGCCTGCGCCGCCGCGGACGTCGGGATCACGTGGGCGGATTTCGCGATTGCGGAGGACGGAGCGCTCGGCGAGGTGGCCCGCGACGATACGGCGCGGCTCGCCGCATCCCTGCCGATCGTGCACGTGGTCCTCCTTCCCGCGGGGCGGTTGGTCCGGGACGTCGCCGAGGCGATGGCCTTCGCGGGCGGCCTGCTCCGCTCGAGCGGCCCCGGACAGAGGCCCACGATCACCTTCATTTCCGGGCCGAGCCGGACGGGAGACATCGAACTCCGCCTCCTGTACGGGGTCCACGGTCCCCATTCTCTCCACGTCGTGCTCCTCGACTGGTACGAAGGGAGGTAGGCGGGTGCCCAAAGGACGCCAACGGCTCGCGGCGGACGTTCGGCGGTCCATCGAGGAACCGGAGCGGATCGGCAAGCTCTGGGAGGCGATGGAGCGGGGTCGAGCGAATCGGGCTGCGACGATCGAGCAGGCCGGCCTCGACCTCCCGGCGTTCCGGGATCGGGTGCGGTCCATCAAGGAGACCGCGGCCCAGGACCCGTCGATCGCGGAGGCCTTTGCCGACGCCGTCCGAGCGAACGGCGGACGCGTGCTCTTCGCGGCGACGGGTCAGGAGGCCGTCCGGTATCTGCTCGACGTCTGCCGGGCCCAGGGCGCGGAATTCCTCGTGAAATCGAAGTCCCTCACCTCGGAGGAGATTGAGATGAACCAAGGTCTCGCGGCGGAGGGGATCCGCGCCATCGAGACGGACCTGGGCGAGCTCCTTTGCCAGGTGGCGGGGGAGAAGCCGTCCCATCTCGTCTTCCCGGCGATCCACATGACGTCCGATCGGATCGCGAAGATGCTCACGGAGGAATACGGAGAACCGATCGCTTCGGAGCCTTCGAGCATCCTGTCCGCGGTCCGCGCGAAACTCCGTCCCTTGTTCCTCGCCGCGAAGGTCGGGGTGACGGGAGCGAACATCGGCGTCGCGGAGACCGGTTCCATCGTCGTCGAGACGAACGAAGGGAACGGCCGACTCGTCACGAGCGTGCCCCGGGTCCATGTCGCCCTCATCGGCCTCGAGAAGATCGTCCGCCACTGGGAGGATGCCGCCGACCTGGTCCGCGGGCATGCGATCAGCGCCACGGGCCAGCGAATGACCGTGTATGTTTCCCTCATCTCCCATCGACAACCCGTCGCGGGGGACCCGGCCGGTCGGGAATTTCACGTAATCATCTTAGACAACGGACGGACCCGCATGCGAGCGGATCCGATTTTCCGGGATGCGCTGAATTGCATCCGTTGCGGGGCGTGCATGAACGTCTGCCCGACCTACGGCGTCACGGGCGGCCACGTCTTCGGGCACATCTATCCCGGTCCGATCGGCATCCCTTGGACCGCGAACGTCCATGGCCTCGAAGAGGCCAGCTTCGCCCACCTCTGCGTCTCTTGCGGCCTCTGTCACGAGATCTGTCCCGTCGACATCGACATCCCCTTCATGATTGCCAAGGTGAAGGAGCAAGACGTCGAGGCGCATGGCCAGCCGACCGCGGAGCGGTTCTTCATGGCCTCGGAGGCCTTCGCGAAGGTGGCCTGTCTCATGGCCCCGCTGGCGAACGGACTCTTCCAGAGGGGTCCGGCGCGGATCCTGATGGAATGGACCTTGGGGGTCGACCGCCGGAGGACGCTGCCGCCGTTCACCCGGCGCACCCTGCGGTCCCGGGTCAGGACCCGAGGGACGAAGGCCGGTCGCGTCGGTAAAGTCGCCTTCTTTCCGGACTTGTACGCGGAATACAACAACCCGGACCTCGGACTCAAGGCGATCGAAATCCTGGAGCGACTCGGATATTCGGTCCTCATCCCCGACGTGCGTTGGAGCGGGATGCCGTACGTGTCGTACGGACGGCTCGGCAAGGCGTCCGCCCTGGCGGCATTCAACCTCCGGATCCTTGGCCCCCTCGTCGACGAAGGTTACGACATCGTGTCGACGGAACCGACGGCCGTCTACATGCTCCGCAAGGTGTACCCGAAACTCCGGGAGGGCGAACTCGCGACGAAGGTCGGAACGCATGCCTTCGGTTTCTTCGAATTCATCGAGCGAGGGCTCGCGGACCTCCCGCTGCGTCCGAGCCGCGATGTCGCGGGCGTCGTTGGGTTCCACATCCCCTGTCACGACCGCGCTCTGACCTCGGGGGCACCGGCGATGCGGTTCCTCGAACGCGCGTCGTACCGCGTGCGCGCCGTCGAGACGGGCACGTGTTGTGGAATCGCGGGAACTTTCGGGATGAAGAGTGGGTGGCTCGGCTACGACCTCTCCATGGCCGTCGGGGAAAAGCTGTTCGAGCAGTTCCGGCAGAGCGAATGCAACCTGATCGCGACCGAAAGCAGCGTGTGCACGCTGCAATTACGGGACGGGTTGGGGCGCGCAATCCTCCATCCGCTCGACATGGTTCGTTTCGAGGGGGCCGGGTAGGTTCCGAGCGCCCCTGGCGAATTCAAGCCGCGTCGACGTATTTTCCCGGATTCATGATTCCCTTCGGGTCGAAGACCCGCTTGATCTCCTTCATGAGTCGGAGGCTCTCGCCTCCGCCATGGGCCTCAAGCTGGGCTCGGAAGAGGGCGACCTTCTGGGACCCGACCCCGTGCTCTCCGGTCACGCTCCCGCCGACCCGGATCGCATATCGGCATATCTCCTCGAAAGCGGCCGTCGCGGCTTCTCGGCTTTTGGCGTCCGCCTTGTCATACAGGATGGCCGGATGGACGTTCCCGTCCCCCGCATGCCCCACGACCGGGATCTGCACGTGGTGCCGCGCCGCCACCTCCTTCACGAACCGAAGGTATTCCGCGAGGCGGTCGATCGGGACGACGACGTCCTCGATCTGGATCCCGGACGCGCGTTCCTTCAACGCGAGGTAGGCACGGGCTCGGACCTGGTACAGCCGATCCGCTTCGGCCTCGTCCGCGGCCGGGCGGATGCCCAGGGCGTGATGGACGCGGAAGACCTCCGTGGCCGCCGGGATCGACGGCTCCTCGAGGTCGACAAGGAGGGTCGCCTCGGCCTCCTCGACGTGGAAATCGAAGGACCGGTTCACCGCGGCGATGGTCTCGCGGTCGAGGAACTCGAGCAGGTCGGGGACCACCCGGGCCTTCCGGAGGCCCTTAATCGCCTCCCCTGCGGTGGGCCAGTCCGCGAATTGGACGAGCATCCTCCGGATTCGGACCCCCGGAAGGGGAAGGATTTTCAACGTGGCCTGGGTGATGATGCCGAGGGTCCCCTCGCTCCCGACGAACAGGCGAACGAGATCGTAGCCCGCCCGGTTCTTCGGGAGCGGTTCGCCGAGGCTGGTCACCTCGCCGTTCGGGAGGACGACACGGAGGGCCAGCACCCAGTCCTTCATCGTCCCGTACCGGACGCACCGCATGCCCCCGGCGCCCGTCGCGATCGCCCCGCCGACGGTGCACAGGAAGCTGCTCGCCGGATCCGGCGGGAAGAAGAATCCCTGCGCCTTGAGGGCGTTTCCGAGGTCGTCGAGGACGACGCCCGGCTGCACGTCGACGTACCAGTTCACCGGATCGATCTTGAGGATCCGGTCGAAGCGTCTCATGTCGACCACAATGGCGCCATCTCGGACGACCGCCCCCGTGAGGCTCGAGCCGGCTCCCCA
>Ga0209806_1000122_pt1 | contig 46050 bp, 36 predicted proteins | sample GraSoiAngelo_152_FD_186166 | JGI IMG/M metagenome (GOLD analysis project Ga0209806, IMG submission 186166) | Grasslands soil microbial communities from the Angelo Coastal Reserve, California, USA - 14_1009_12_30cm (SPAdes) (version 2) | ecosystem: Environmental > Terrestrial > Soil > Grasslands ... | reverse complement strand
GCTGCGTGCGGGCGCGATCGGGGACTTCGATATCGCCTATACCGGCGACCACCCGGACGGCTCGGGCGGCACCGGCGAGGGCGTGATCCTGTACGGCGGATTGCTCGCCGATGAACTCGTCAACTCCGAGACCTTCCCGACGCGGATTCAGGTCGATTCTCGCAACATCACCTACGCGGCCGGATCGACGACCAACTCTGATGTCGACCTGTGGTACCGCCTGATGCACCGTGCCCGTCGCGCGGCCGAGGCCACCGCCGCGCGCTACCGGGCGATCGCGCCTGCGGACCCCGGGTATCCCGAGATGCTCACACTGGCGGGGTACACGTATATCTTTTTCGCCGAGACGTTCTGCTCGGGCACGCCGGTGAGCCAGATCGATACCACCGGCAAGATCACGTACGGGCAGCCGCTCACCACCACCCAGCTGCTCGACACCGCCATCGCGCGGTTCGATTCGGCGATCCACATTGCGACAGTGCGGGATTCGGCCGATACGATAAGCCAAAAGGCACTGATCAACTTTGCCTCGGTTGGGAAAGCCCGTGCGCTGCTATTCCAAGGCTCAGGGCAGTACGCCGCGGCGGCGGCAGTGGCTATCACCGTCCCGACCTCCTTTGTGTATCAGCTGCAGCACACGACGACCACCGACCGCGAGAACAACGGGGTCTTCAACGGAGGCGCCACGGACGGCCGCTACTCGATATCCGACTCGGTTCAGAACCCGCAAACCAGGGCGGACTCAGCTACCCGGTCTCAGGAGGGCATTAACGGCTTCCCGTTCCTGCGGCCCGATTCGCTGGCCGATCCCCGAACGCCGATCGCGCTGGACCCGGGCGGCAGCTTCGACGGTGCGACGCCGCTGTGGGACAACTTGCGGTACGGCAGCCGGGCGTCGCCCATCACGCTTGCCACCGGTGTGGAGGCGAGGCTCATCGAGGCGGAGGCGGCGCTGGGTGCGGGGCAGTTCGGCACGTTCCTCACCAAACTCAACGATCCCCGGACGCAACCCGGCGCGCGCGCCTATTTCAACCCCAACCCGGTCGATCTGACGAACCCACAGACGGCTGCCATCCCCGCGCTCGCACCGCTGACCGCGGCGGATACGGTGAGCGCCGGTGGGGCGGTGAACCTGCTGTTCGCGGAGCGGGCCCGCTGGCTGTGGCTCACGGCGCATCGGTTGGGCGATTTGCGACGCCTGGTGCGGTCGCTCGCCAGCGGAGGATACGGGAGGGCAGATGCCGCGGTCTGGCCGACCGGACCCTACTTCAAGGGTGGAGACTACGGCACGGACGAAAACTTCCCGCTGCCCGTAACGGAGCAGAACAACCCGAACTTCCGCGGCTGCCTGGACCGGAATCCGTAAACGACGTCGGTCGGGCAGGTTGTAGGACGACGGGGAGGAAGCGGGTGGCTTCCTCCCCGTCTGTGTTCACGGCTCGCTGCCGTCCTTGGTCTTGATGAGGATCACGCCACTACCAGAATTGGTACCGTAGTACGTCGTCGCCTCGACGCCGTCCACGATGGCGATCGACCAAATCGACTCCGCGCCCACCGTGTCGAGGTTACGAAAATCCGGAATGCGCACGCCGTCGAGCAGCACGACGGGCGAATCGTCCAAGAGCAAGCTCGATCGCCCTCTCCGGGTCAGCTTCCCCGGTCGACCGTCCTTGTCGTTTTGGGCGACTAGCATCGGGGCGGAGCGCTGCAGGACCTGCCACGCGTTCTGGGCACCGGACTTCGCGATTTGCTCGGCGCTGATCAGGAACGTGCCGGAGGGTTGCCGCGCGGTGACGTCGTGCCGGACCGCCGGGCCGCACCCAACCAGGACCAGGGCGAGCGACAGGAGGAAAGCCTTCATGGACGCCTCGGGGTTCGAGGGACGACGGCGCGTCCTTATAGTCACGCCCGCGACGGCCAGCGTCAAGCACGCGAAGCAAATCGCGGCGCGATTGCGTAAGATTCCACGCGACCATGCTCGTCACCCTGTGTTGCGCGCTGCTGCAGATCGCCGTCCCGCCCCCGCGCGGTTACGTGAACGATTTCGCCGGCGTGCTCGACGCCGCATCCGTCGCCCACATGACCGCCGTGATCACCGAGCTGCGCGAGAAGACGCGTGGCGAGATCGCCGTGGTGACACTCGTCGATATTGACGACCGGCCCGCCGCCGACGTGGCGCTCCAGATCGGGCGCCAATGGGGCGTCGGCGCCAAGGGCGAAGCCGGCGATCCCGCGAAGAACTTGGGCGTCGTGGTGCTGCTCGTTCCACTGAAGGACCATCGACCCGGCACGGGGCAGCTCCACATCGCGACCGGACGCGGCGCCGAGGGCTTTCTCCCCGATGCCCGGGTGGGGCGGATCCGCGACGCGATGACGCCCTACCTGGCGCGTGAGGAGTATGGCGCCGGCCTGGCCCGCGGGGTCGACCTCATCGCGCAGGCATTCGCGCAGGAGTTCGGTGTCACGCTGACGGGAGTTCCGGAATCGGTCCCCGACGCCGGCGGCCAGACGTTGCCGATTCCGGTTGGCTGGATCGTGTTGGCCGTGGTCCTGTTGATCGTCCTGTCACGCGGGCGCATTCTTCTCCTGCCGCTCTGGTTTGGTGGCTTTGGGGGAGGGCGCGGTGGCTGGGGCGGTGGAGGCGGGTTCGGCGGCGGGTCCGGTGGATTCGGTGGGTTCGGCGGTGGTGGAGGGTTCTCAGGTGGGGGGGCGGGAGGGCGGTTCTAGCCCTCACCCCTTGATCCGGGGCTCTTGACGAGCCCGCAAGGGGCCAGTATAAGCAGCGGTAACGCCGTCAGCGTTCGGGGATTCCCAATGGCCGTCATCCCTTGGGTCACCCTACAAGAGCAGTTGTGCGCGGATCCGCACCACGGTCAGGTGGGGCGGCGCGGCGTTGTCCCTAGGCGCTGGGTGCTCTAGACCCGGGATCAAAGGGGGATCCATATGACCAAGGATCGTTGTTGGGTTCGTTCCATTCTCACCAGTGGCCTCGTGCTGCCCGCGCTGTTCCTCGTTGCCGTAGAGAGGGCGCCGGCACAAGAGCCCACACACGTGGTGGGCCAGGTGCAGGATTCCGGCACGCAGAAGCCGATGTCGGGCGTGCGGGTCGGCATCATGGGCACGGCCGCGGGAACCTTCACGGACGCGAACGGCCGCTACGCGCTGGACGTTCCGGCGGGCCGGGACAGTCTCACCTTCAAGCGCATCGGCTATCGCCCCGTGGTCCGGAAGGTCGCGCCCGCGGTCGACGTCGCGATGCAGTTCCAGGCGATGCAGCTCGAGGCGGTGTCCGTAACTACGGCGCTCGGCATCGAGCGGGAGCAGCGCACCCTGCCGTACTCGGCGCAGAGCGTCTCCGGCGAGCGGCTGACGGGCGTGCCCACGACCAATGTGGTGTCGGCGTTACAGGGCAACGTGGCCGGCCTGTACGTGACCAATTCCAGCAACCCATTCGGCTCGGCGCGCATCGTCTCGCGCGGCGCGGGGTCCATCCTGGGTCAGAACCAGCCACTGGTGATCGTGGACGGCATTCCGATCGACAACTCGGCGGCGACGAACGATGGGTACGGGGGCGGCTCGCTGGGCGGCTACGACGTCGGCAACGCGGCGGCGGACATCGATGCGAACAACGTCGAGTCGATCACCGTGCTGAAAGGCCCCAACGCCGCGGCGCTGTACGGCTCGCGCGCGGCGAACGGCGCGATCGTCATCGTAACGAAGAGCGGTAAGGGCGGCCCAAACCAGGGCTTCGGCGTCACGGCCGTGTTCGGCACGACGACAGAGTCGCCGCTGCGGCTGCCGAACTACCAGAACCAATACGGCCAGGGCTTCTACGGTGAGTTCGACTTCGTGGACGGCAACTTCGGCGGGATCAACGACGGAGCGGACGAGAGCTGGGGCCCCAAGCTCGACAACCGGACCACCGGGTGCGTCTACCCAAGGGATGCCAAGGGCAATCCCATCGTCAGTGCCGGCTACGACACGAGTAAGCCCTGCCACCAGTTCTTCGGCGTGGGGCCGTGGTCCGCGCACCCCAACAACGTGAGCGACTTCTGGAACACCGGGGTGATGACGAACATGAACGTGGCCGTGACGAAGAGCAGCGAGCGCAACAACGTCCGGCTGTCGGTCGGGCGCACCGGCGAGGCCGGGATGTACCCGAACAACGATAACACCCGTACCGACCTGACCCTCTCCGGTGGGGCCCAGATGTCGAACCACTGGAGCGCCGAGGCGTCGATCGACTACGTCAACAACGTCTTCCAGAACCAGCCCCAGCAGGCGTACGAGGAAACGGACCCGATGCAGGGGTTCATCTGGTTCGGCCGCCAAGTGGACACCCGGATTCTGAAGGACAACCTGTACCGTGACCTGAACGATCCGCTCACCCAGCAGATCATCAAAGGCGATGGGCTGCTGCGCACCGACGCGCCCATCCCCTACAGCTGGAACTACAGCTACCACCCCAGCCCGTACTGGGAGGCCACGGCCAAGACGACCGACTATGCACGGGACCGGGGCATCGGCCACGCTGCGGTGACGTACAAGTTCAACGACTGGTTGAGCGTCACCGGCCGTACTGGTCGCGACTGGTACCAGGATCACTATCGGGCGAACTACCCGGTGAACAACATCTCGCCCTACAACGGGGGCGGATTGTTGGACGTAGCCGAGACGCACAGTGAAACGAATAGCGATTTTCTCATCACCGGCACTCGCCCCTTGTTTAAGGACCTGACCGTCACGGTCAACGCCGGCGGCAACGCGCGCGTGAACGACTTCAACGGGACCGCCGGCATTGTCTCCCGTCTCGTGATTCCTGGCGTCTACACGCTGGGGAACTCGGACGGCTCGCCGAGCGTCGGATTCGGCGTGTCGAAGAAAAAGGTCAATTCGCTCTATGGCCTGGCCAGCTTCAATTTCAAAGACTGGCTCAACGTGGACGTGACGGGTCGCAATGACTGGTCGTCGACGCTGCCGCGCAACCAGAATTCGATCTTCTACCCCTCGGTCGGCGCTGCCTTCATCGTCACCGACGCACTGCGCGTTCAGAGCCACCTGCTGTCCTACGCCAAAGTGCGCGCCAGCTGGACGCGCGTGGGCAACGACACCGATCCCTACCAGCTCGCGGCCGTGTACGGATCCGGGACGTCGTGGGGCGGCCAGCCCACCTTCACCGCGCCGGACCGCCTGCCGAACGCGAACCTCAGGCCTGAGCGAACGACCGGCGAGGAGCTTGGCGCCGATCTGGGGTTGTTCGACAACCGGGTCGCCCTGAATGCGACGGTGTATCAGAAGTCCACCACGGACCAGATTCTTCCTGTTTCCATCCCGACAGAGACGGGCTATACCCAGCACATCGTGAACTCCGGCGAGGTGCGGAACCGCGGGATCGAGATTGCGACGACGTTCAGGCCGATCGACCGGCCCGCGTTCCGTTGGGAAGTGGTCGCGAACTGGTCGAAAAACTCGAACAAGGTGCTCTCGCTCTCGAACGGCGTGCAGCGCATCGTCGTGGGGAATTATTGGGGCGTCAGCGTGACGGCGGACTCCGGCCAGCCGTACGGCACTCTGGTGGGCACCAAGTGGCTGCGCGACGACCAGGGGCACATCGTCGTCGACTCGGCTAGCGGGCTGCCGATCCGCGACTCGAAGCAGGTCGCCCTCGGCAACTACAACGCCGACTGGGTGGGGGGCATCACGAACACCATTACCTACAAGAACCTGAGTCTGTCATTCTCGTTCGACGGGCAGATGGGCGGCAGCGTCTACTCGGTGACCAAGTGGTTCGGTCAGTACTCGGGTGTGCTACAGGCGACCCTGCAGGGGCGCGAGCACAATTGGAACGACGGCTTCGTCGTGCCCAATGCCGTCTACCAGAGCGGTAGTGGCGCTTTCCTGCCCGACACCGTCCATGTGCTGGCGCAGGACTACTGGCACAACACCTTCTACGCCAATGAAATGGGCATCCTGGACGCGAGCTACTTGAAGCTGCGCGAGCTGCGCCTCGCCTACGAGGTGCCGTCGTCCATCGCCCAGCACTTCGGCCTCTCCGCAGCGACCATCGCGCTGGTTGGGCACAACCTGCTGCTCTGGGCCAAGCAGCCCACGATCGACCCGGAGACCGCGTTCGATACCAGCAATCGCCAGGGCGTCGAGAACGGCCAGCTGCCTACGGCACGCAGCTTCGGCTTCACCCTGTCCGTGCGGCCATAGCCGCCGCTTGGGAGAAAGGAGCCACTATGCGATACAAAATCCTGAGCGTCTGCGCTGCACTGACCATGGGCGGCGTTTCCTGCAGCGACCTGACGTCGATCAACCAGAACCCCAATGGCCCCACCGACGTGCCGCCGCCGTCGCTCTTGTCGAGCGTCATTCAGTCCACGGTGAACGGGGTCGGCGGCGTCACCAGCCTCAACATCCGGGGCGGTGGGCTCTGGGTGCAGTACTATGCCGAGATCCAGTATCGGGACGAGGACAAGTACATCGTGCGCCCCGGCACCGACGGTGAGTGGGGCTTCTACAGTGGACCACTCGAGGACGCGCAGCGGATGATCGTCAAAGGCGTGGCCGCGGGCATACCCAACTGGGAGGCCGTGGGGCGGATCATGAAGTCCTACGTCTTCAGCGTCATGACCGACGCGATGGGCGACATTCCGTATTCGGAGGCGTTCAAGGGCGACACGCTCCAAGCGCCCAAGTACGACTCGCAGCAGGCAATCTACACGGCACTGTTCGCCGACTTGGCGAAGGCCAGCGGGCAGATCGACCCGACGGGCATCGGCTTCACCAAGGGCGACATCATGTATCGCGGCGACATGACCAAGTGGCGCAAGTTTGCCAACTCGCTGCGGCTGCGCCTGGCGATGCATCTGGCGAATGTCGATCCCGCCACGGCGCAAAGCGAAGTCCAGGCGGCCGTCACGGCGGGCGTGTTCGACAGCACCGGGGACAATGCCCAGCTTCTGTACCTCGCGAGCGCGCCGAACCAGAACCCGATCTACAACGACGCCCGCGGGCGCGATGATTACGGCATGAGCAAGACCTATGTGGACTCGCTCACGAGCTGGAAGGACCCGCGCCTGCCGGTCTTCGCGCAGCTCAACAAAGACACGATCGTCGCCAACCGGACCTACCGGGGTCTGCCGAACGGGCTGAACGATGGCGCGGGCGACCCGCTCTTCCTGATCTCGCGCTACGGCGCCTATTGGCGCGAGACACCAAACGCGCCGCTTGCCCTGCTGACGTACTCGGAGGTGCTGTTCCTCGAGGCGGAGGCCGCGCAGCGCGGCTGGATCGGCGGCAGTGCCGACTCGCTCTACACCGCGGCGATCCGAGCGTCGATGAAGCAGTACGGCATCAGCGATTCGGCCAGCAACGCCTATCTCTCGGACACGGTCCGCGTGCGGTACAATCCCGCCACCGGTCTCACCCAGATCGCGTACCAGAAGTGGGTCTCCTTGTTCATGCAGGGCATGGAAGCGTGGACCGAGGTGCGCCGTACCCAGGTTCCGACCCTGGTGCCCGGCCCGAACGCGGTGCTCGCTAAGATCCCGGAGCGCCTGCCATACGCGGACAACGAGCAGGTGCTGAACCAGGCGAACGTCGCCGCGGCCGTGGCGGCGCAGCACTTCACGAGCAGCACGGACCTGCAGACACCACTCTGGTTCACGGGACGGCACTAGGTCGCCGCGCAGGTTCCCGACATGCCAGTCCCCGGGGAGCACGCCGCTCTCCGGGGACTTTTCCGCCTCAGTCGGCCCTCTTCCGATCAGTTTCTCGTCGTGCTGTCCGCACGCTGCAGGAAGATCAGGATCAGGCCGTGGCCGCTGCTGGGATAGCCGGGCCGCGACGTGACACCCAGCGAATAGACTTCGATGCGACGCGCGTCAATGGCCTGGATGGTCACGAGCGGACAGGTGTCCACGGTCCGCGTCCCATCCACGTACACCTCCGGGTTGGAGCTGCCAGTGACGCTGTCCTTGCCGCGCAGCTCCAGGTTGGGACAGCGGCTGTACTGCGACCAACTCGAGACGTGCAGCTGCGGCATCGCTTTCTTGACGGCGTCGAGGACGGTGCGGCCGGGGTCGGCCGACAGCGCGTCGCCGGTGATGATCACGCTGCCCGCCGTGGTGGGCGACAGCGGCTTCCCACCGGGCTCAGTCGACCGGTCAAACGGCCGCGTGGTCGCGCAACCCAGCATGAGGCAGGACAACGCGAGCAGGACGGAGACGGAATGGGAACGCAGCATGGCGCACCTCCGCGGGAGACCAAGTCCCTACGTCTAGAATGGCGCGCTGGACGCCGGGGCGCCAGACCCTTCATGGGTGTCACGCTCCCGTTGCTTCTCCTCTCTCGCGGGCGCATTCTCTAGCATGTCCTCACAGCTCACGATCGACACCCTAGGCGACGTGGTGACCCACGCGCTCGGCCCGCGGCTAGTGGCTCTCCTGCTGTACGGATCGGCGGCCCGCGGAACGCACGTCCCCAAGCGGTCCGACGTGAACACGCTGCTGATCTGCGACGCGGTCGACGGTGCGCTGTTCGACGCCCTCGCCCCGGTGGTGCGCGCCTGGACCAAAGCCGGCCATCCGGCCCCGCTCATCCTCACGGAGCGGGAGTGGCGCGAGTCGGCCGAGGCGTTCCCGATCGAGTATGAGGACATGCGGGAGGCGCACCGGCTGCTCGCGGGGCGCGACCCGTGGCCCGGCGTCCGGGTCGAGCGCGATCATCTGCGCCGCCAGCTCGAGCACGAGCTGATGGGCAAGCTGGTGCGGTTGCGCCAGGCGTACGGCGCCCTGTGGGCCGAGCCGAAACGCCTAGCGGGCGTGATCGTAGGGAGCGCGCCGGGCTTTTTCACGATGCTGCGCGCCGTGCTGCGGCTCGCGGGCCGACCAGTGGCGGCCCGTCCCGAAACCCTCGTGGGCGCCGCGGCGACGCTGGTGGGCTTTGAAGCAGTGGAGCTGGCGCCGCTCATCCGGCATGCAGAAGGCGGGCCGGCGCTGCGGCTCGAGGGCGGGGCGCGCGACCCTCTGGTGGCAACGTATCTCGCCGCGGTGGCGCGTGCCGCCCAATACGTGAACCAGATTCGCTAGGGAGAGGACACGATCCGTGAACGCTCTGCTGCGCTCCAGCGTCGTCGCCGTGCTGCTCGTCGCGGCCGGCTGTGGCTACAACACGATCCAGACGTATGACGAGCAGGTGAACGCCGCGGCGTCGCAGATCAAGGTGCAGCTGCAGCGGCGGGCCGACTTGGTCCCGAACCTGGTCGAGACCGTCAAGGGGTACGCGAAGCAGGAGCAGACCATATTCACCGCGGTGGCGGAGGCGCGCGCCAAGCTCGCGGGCGCGGTGCAGGGCGGCAACCTGCAGCAGATGGCCGATGCGAACGCCGCGCTCACGGCCCCGCTCGGCCGCCTGCTCGCCATCGCCGAGAATTATCCGCAGCTCAAGTCCAACGAGAATTTCCGGGCCCTCCAGGACCAGCTCGAGGGGACGGAGAACCGCATCGCGGTCGCGCGCCAGGATTACAACGAGACAGTGAACCGCTACAACGCCTACATCCGGCGGTTCCCTCAGGTGTTGACGGCCAAGCTGCTCGGCAAGGGACCGCGCGAGTACTTCGAGCTCGAGACGCCCGGAGCGGCGCAGGCGCCGAAGGTGGATTTCTCGAAGTAGGTGTTGCGTCCTCGCAACACAGCACTACAAAACGCTTGCAGTTATCGCTCTTGCGAGCGGGCGCGGAGCGCGGCACACTCATTTCCATGTGGAACGTCCCGCCCGCTCGCGTGGCGGGCGCTCCTCAATTCTCGAGAAAGGAGAGTGTCCAGCATGGGCCTTTTCAACCGGGATACCGTGCGCTTCTGGTTGGCACTGGGTGGCCTCCTCGGCATTACCGCGGTCGCGCAGGCCCAGCAGGGCAGCGTGGGGGGCCGCATCACCGACCAGGCTTCCGGACACCCGCTCGCCGGCGCGCGGGTCACCATCGTCGGGACGTCGCTGATCGGGCAGACGAACGGCGACGGGCGCTACAGCATCGCGCGTGTCCCGGCGGGTCAGGTGACCGTGCGAGCGAGCGCCGTCGGGTACGCCGCCGTGTCGCGCGCAGTGACCGTGAATCCGGGCGAGGGTGCGGTAGCGGACCTCACGCTGGGATTGTCGCCGTACTCACTGGACGAGGTGGTCGTCACGTCCACGGGCGACCAGGCGAAGAAGGAAGTCGGGAACACGATCGCCCGGATCGATGCGTCCAAGGAGGTCGAGAAGGGGACAATCCAGACGCTGACAGATTTGCTCGGCGCACACGCCGCCGGCGTGGACGTGCTTCCGGGCACGCAAACCGGGTCGCCTTCGCGGGTGCGCATCCGCGGAACCAACAGCCTCTCCCTCAATAACGAGCCGATCTACGTCGTCGACGGCATCCGGATCATCAGCCAGAACCGATCCTCCTCGGTATGCGACGTCGGCTGCGCACCGCCCAGCCGAGTCAACGATCTCTCTCCGGACGAGATCGAATCCGTTGACGTCGTGAAGGGTCCGTCGGCTTCAGCCCTGTACGGGACCGACGCTGCCAACGGCGTGATCGTGATCACGACGAAGCGAGGCACGGCGGGCAAGACACGCTGGAACGTCTACGCCGAGCAAGGTGCAATCACGGACAACAACACGTATCCCGATGCCTATCGTGGTTGGCGCAGCAGCTCCACGGATACGACCGGGTCGCACAACTCTCGGCCGACCAATGGGACACAGTGCATCCTGACACAGACGGCCCGTGCGACCACGGATCCGCAGTACTGCGTCCAGGACAGCGTCAGCAGGTTCAACGTGTTCACGGACCCGCAGACCTCGCCGAACGCGACCGGACATCGGCAGCAATATGGCGTGCAGGTGTCGGGCGGATCCGATGCGGTGCGCTATTTCCTCTCGGGAGATTGGGAGGATGAGGTCGGTCAACTCAAGATGCCGTCGTTTGCCGTCGACACCTTGCTGCACGTGCGGCAGATCAGCTCGGTACCGGACGAGCAACTGCGCCCCAACGGTCTGCGGCGCACCAGTGTGCGAGCGAACGTCCAAGCCAACCTGAACCCCCGCGTGGACGTGCAGGTGTCCACGAACTTCATCTCCAGCACGCTGCGGGTGCCGCCCACCGACAACAACACCACCGGCCTGCTTTCGAACGCACTGGGCGGGCCCGGGAACAAGGACAACGGTCACAACGGCTATCGCCTGTTCACTCCTGACTCGATGTTCGCGGAGGGGATTGGCCAGGATATCAACCGGTTCATCGGGAGCGGGACGGCGAACTGGCGGCCGACGAGCTGGCTCGCCCTGCAGGCGATTGGGGGGGTCGATTACACCAGCCGGCTCGACACGGACCTGTGCCGCCGCAACCAGTGCGTCAATTTCACGGGGACGTTCGCCGACACGGTCGGGTTCAAGCAGGACAACCGCGCGAACTTCTTCCAGTACACGTTCGACGTCCACGCGACCGCCTCGTTCACCCTCAACCCCACGCTGACGTCACGGACGACGGCCGGAGTGCAGTATTTCAAGAATAACGCGAACCTCAACGTGGCCTTTGCCTATGATCTGGCCCCGACGGCCACGACGCTCACGGCCGGCGGCGTCGCCCAAGTGGCCGAGAGTACCACCATTTCGAAGACGCTCGGCGCGTTCGTGGAGCAGCAGTTCGGCTATCGGGAGCGACTGTTCGTTTCAGCGGGCCTGCGCGCCGACGGCAACAGCGCCTTCGGGTCGGACTTCAAGGCGGTGTATTACCCGAAGCTGAGCGTTTCGTATGTGATTTCCCAGGAGCCGTTCTTCCCCAAGTGGAGCTGGATCAACAGCGTGCGCCTCCGCGGCGCCGTCGGCGCCTCGGGGGTGCAGCCGGGCGCGACCGACGCGATTCGCTTCTTCCTGCCGACCACCGCGAGCGTCCAGGGCCGCGACAACAACGCCATCATCTTCAGCGCCCTGGGGAACAACGATCTCAAGCCCGAGCGCGCGCGCGAGTACGAGTTCGGTGGGGATGCGACCCTGTTCGACCGCCGGGTCAACGTCGAGCTGACCTATTACAACAAACGGACCAAGAACGCCCTGATCGCGCGAACGCTCCCGCCGGGAGGGGGTGGCCCGATCACGCGGTTCGAGAACATCGGCGCAGTCGTGAATCGGGGCGTCGAGGCGCTCGGTGATCTTCAGGTCCTCGACAAGCCGGGCTTCGCGTGGGACTTGAGCGTGAACGCCGCGTACAATACGAACTTCATCGCGGACATGGGTGGTGTGCCGCCCATCATCGGGACCACCACGCGGCAACAGGTGGGCTACCCGATCAACGGCTGGTGGCAGCGGCCCTACACCTTCAAGGACCTGGACGGTAACGGCATCATCACTGCCAACGAGATCACGGTCGCCGATAGCGCCGTATTCGTCGGATACGCGAATCCGCGCTGGGAAGTCACGTATACCACCGGGTTCGACCTGTTCAATAAACGTCTGAGAATCGTCGGGCTGTTCGACCACAAGAGCGGTTTCTACCAGCTGAACGGCACCGACCGCATCCGCTGTCAGTCGAGAAACAACTGCCGTGGCCTGGTCGATCCGACCTCGCCGCTCTGGGAGCAAGCGCGCGTCGTCGCGTTGCGCGAAACGCCGTCGGGCACTCAGTACGGCTTCATCGAGAAGGCGACCTACATCCGGCTGCGAGAAGCGTCCGCGACCTACGAGTTTCCCGCGGGGTGGGCGCGGGCCTTCCGGGCGGAGCGGCTCAGCTTCACGGTGTCAGGTCGGAACCTCTGGAAGGCCACTGGGTTCAGCGGCATCGACCCCGAGGCGAATTATTTCGAGGGCGCCACCGGCGTCGTCAGCAACTTCCAGACTGCGCCGCCGCCGACCTATTGGACATTCCGACTCAATGTCGGGTTCTGAGGTGGCCACCGGACAACGACTCGAGCGAGGAACTCTGGCACCATGATTCGATCCAATCCCCCGTGGCGGCAGCGCACGCTGGCCCTCATCGGCCTCGCAGTGACCTTGCCCCTGTTCGGGTGCAAGGATTTCCTGAGCGTCACAGATCCGGACATCATCCTGCAGGCGAACTCGGCCGCCAGCGCCGTGTCCCTCCACAATGGCGCCGTGCTCCGGCTGGCGCAGGCCGTCTCCGGCACGCAGGGGCCCGACGCGCTGTTCATGTTCGGTGGACTGCTGGCGGATGAATGGCGCTCCGGTGATACGTTCGTCCAGCGCAACAACCAGGACCAGCGGATTTGGGATCCGACCAATACGTTCAACGCCGGGCCGTTTCGGAATCTGAACAGGGTGCGAACCCAGGCTCGTGCCGCGATCGACGGGCTGCGGGCATACTCGCCCACGCCCCTGACCAACGTTGGCCGCATGTTCGCGCTCACGGCGTACGTCGAGGTGCTCTTGGGCGAGCACTATTGCAACGGCATTCCGCTCGACAGCGTGGCCGGCACGTCGATTGCGTATGGCAATCCGCTGTCTGACGACTCGGTGTTTCGGTTAGCTATCGCAAATGCAGACTCGGCAATGGCGAACCTTGGAGGGGCCGACAGCGCCAGCGTGGCGAACTTCGCCAAGGTGATCAAGGGACGCGCGCTGGTGGACCGGGCAGACTTTGTGGCCGCGAGTGCCGCGGTGGCCACTGTGCCGACAACGTTCCACTACGACGTGACGCATTCGGTCAGCGCCAACGTCAACCAGATCAACGCCCTGAACAACGGTGCCAAGCGCTACACGGTGGCGGACACCGAGGGCGTGAACGGACTTCCCTTCGTGAGCGCCCGCGATCCACGCGTGCCCACGCAGTTAGGGAAGTCGACCGATTTGATCTTTGATAGCCAGTACGGCTTTCGGGTCCTGCGCCAGGGGATCTGGGGACAGACGGGCTCGGTCAAGATCGCGACCGGAATCGAGGCTCGCCTGATCGAAGCCGAAGCGGCCCTCCAGGCCAACGATCCGGCGACCTGGCTGAGCAAGCTCAATGTGCCGCGGGCGGACAGCACGCTGCTGCCCGTTCCCCTTGATACGACCTACCGTCCCATTGCCGGCACGAAGCTCGCGCCGCTCACCGATCCGGCGACCCCTGACGCGCGGGCGAAGCTGCTGTTCTCGGAGCGCGCCTTCTGGATGTTCAGCACTGGCCACCGCCTGGGTGACATGCGCCGCGAGGTTCGTCAGTACGGCACGTTCTTCTCCGTAAACACCGTCTACCCGATCGGCGCCTGGTTCAAGGGCGGAGTTTATGGTGACGCGATCCAGATGTCGATCCCAGTGGAGGAACAGAACAACCCGAATTTCCAGGGGTGCACGGACCGCAATCCGTGACGAGCGGGACCGGCGATGCGGATCATGCGGGGGGCGCACGGGCGGCGCCGCCTGCCCTGTTCAGGGGCGACCGCTCGTCGTCGTGATGACGATGACCCCGGACGTGGAGCTCGCGCCGTAGTACGTGGTCGCCTCGAGTCCGCTCAAGACCTCGATCATGTAGATGTCAGCGGCGGCCACTTGCTGCAGTACCTGCAAGTCGTAGATCCGGGCGTTGTCGAGAATCACGCGCACTTGATCGTCGAGGTAGATACTCGCCTGGCCGCGCCGCTGGATCCCGGAGGCGCGACCAGCACGCTCGCGTAATTGCACGTTCGGGACGGTCAAGCGAACCGCATCCCACGCCGTCTTGGCGCCCGAGGCGGCGATCGCGTCGGCGGTGATCACGGTACCCGGACGTTGCGGCCCCGGGTGCTCGATCCCGGGCCGTGCGCCCCTACAACCAGCGGCCGTCGCCAAGCCGAGTCCCACGAGCCATAACAGTGCGGGGGGCGCCGCCAGTAGCCGCGCCCCCCGCCCCTGCGTGTCGTCCGCGTTGCCGCCGTCAGTCCACGATCGCATCCGGCATCACGTACTTCAGCGGGTCCACCGCCTTGTGGTTCACCCACACCTCGTAGTGCAGGTGCGGCCCCGTGGAGAGTCCCGTCGAGCCTACCAGCGCGATCTTCTGCCCTCGCTTGACGCGCTGGCCGCGGACCGCGAGAATCTTCGAGCAGTGCGCGAAGCGCGTCACCAACCCGTAGCCGTGGTCCACGGTAATCATGTTGCCGTAGCCCTCTTCCCACTTGACATCCGTCACGATGCCGGCGGCCGGCGCCTCGATCTCCGCCCCCATCGGCGCCGATACGTCGATCCCCTCGTGCGGACGCGCGAGATGGAGGATCGGGTGCACCCGCTCCGCCATGAACGCGCTCGTCAACCACCCCTTGGTCGGCATGATCGACGGCATCGCGGCCAGACGCTCGCGCTGCCGCGACAGGGAGTCATACGCCTGGTTGAGCGACCGCACCAGGATGTTGGCGCGCCGCGCGAGCGCGTCCACGTCGAGCCGCGCCGCCAGCGCCTGCTGGCCATCCCGACCGAGGGCCTTGAGACTGTCCCGCTCCGACCAAGCGCCCGCCGGGCCGCCGATCCCCGCCTGCTGGACCGTCGTGTCGGTGGGGGTGAGTCCCGCGAGCAGTCGCATTTCCTGCTCGCGCTCGCTGAAGCGGTGCAGCGTGTCGCGCAGCCCCACCATCCGCTCGCGCATCTGCTGGATCTCGTTCGCGAGGATGCGGTTCTCGTTTTCGAGTGCGCGGCTGCGCGTGATGTTCACGCCGCGCGAGATAGCCGCGACACCCAGCACCAGGAACGTCAGCGCCACTACACTGCCGATGCCGAGCAGCGTCTTCAGGAACGTCTGGGACACCTCCACGGCGCGGGACAAGCCCGAGCCGTGAGGCACCACCATGAGGGTCCAGCGTCGCTCGGCCTTCTTCCGCATCAGTCTGTTCGCGACCTCGCATCAAACGCGTGTGACCGGCGCGCGCGCGCCGGTTCTCGAGCTACCGACCGAAGGGAGAATCCGGACAGGGCGTGGGCCCGGTCGCCCGTGGGAGTCCTAACCTACGCCTCGCCTTCCAGGCCGTCAACATGGACGGACGTGAGCTACATCACACCCCTCGCGGCGTCACGGCTGGGGCAGGCGGGGCTTGGGGAACAGGATGGGAGGCTTCACGATATGCCTGCCGGCGAGGTCCAGGGCGTCGAGGTCGCGCAGTCGTATGCTCGTGAGCGGCTGTGACGGGGCAGGGCCGAGCGTGCCCCAGACGGTCTCGGCGGTGGTCGGGAGAAATGGCTGCGCCAGCACCGCGAGCCGGCCGACCATGCGCGCCAGGTTGGCGAGCACGGAGTCGAGCTCCGCGGACCGCTCCGGCTGCTTGGCGAGCTTGTACGGCGCGGTTTCTTCCACGTAGCGGTTGGCTGCGCCGGCGAGGGCGACGAGCTGGGCGGCGCCTTCCTGCACGCGGTTCGCGTCCATGGCGCGCGCGTAGGTCGCGAGCGCACCGCGCGCGGCGGTCTCGAGCGGCGTGTCGTAGTTGCAGGGGTCGCGCGGCACCACGCCGCCGCGGTAGTTCGCGATCATCGTGAGCGAGCGCGACACGAGGTTGCCGAGCGTATCAGCGAGCTCGGACGTGTAGCGCGCGTCGAACCGCTCCCAGGTGAAGTCGCCGTCGTTCTCGAACCCGACCTCGCGCAGCAGGAAGTAGCGCAGCGCGTCGGCGCCGTGATAATCGATCGCCTCGCTCAGGCTGACCGCCGCGCCGGCGGTCTTGCTCATCTTGGCGCCCGACCACTGCACGTACCCGTGCGCCCACACGGCGCGCGGCGGTGGCAGCTCGGCCGCGAGCAGCATGGCGGGCCAGATCACGCAGTGGAACCGGGTGATGCCCTTGCCGATGACGTGAAGATCGGCGGGCCACAGGCGCTCGAATCCCGGGTCGGGAAATCCCGTGGCCGAGAGATAGTTGATCAGGGCGTCGAACCACACGTACACGGTCTGCTGCGGGTCGCCGGGGAAGGGGATGCCCCAGGGCTGCCGCTGCCGGGAGATCGAGATGTCCTGCAGCCCGGCCTCGAGCAGTCGCACGACCTCGTTGCGGCGGATCTCGGGCTCGACCGAGAGTGCGCCGGAGCGGATGCGTTCGAGCACCGTGTCGCGGTACGCGCTCAAACGAAAAAAGTGATTGCGCTCGCGCGTCGGGATCAGCTCGAGCGTGGGGTGCTCCACGCAGTGCCCGTCCACGATCTGCGTCCCGGTCTTGAATTCCTCGCAACCGGTGCAGTACAGCCCCTCGTACTCGGCTTCGAACAGATCCTGGGGACGGCGCTGCCGGATGCGCTCGAGCAGGGCGGTGACCGAGCGCACGTGCCGGGGCTCCGTGGTCCGAATCCAGTCGTCGTGGCTGCAGCCGAGGCGGCGCCAGTACCCGGCGAACGTGTCGGCCATGCGATCGACCCAGGCTTGCGGCGTCATGCCCGAGCGGGCGGCGGCCTGGATGACAGACTGGCTGTGCTCGTCCATTCCCATGAGGAAGTGGACAGCGTCGCCGCGCAACCGATGGTAGCGGGCGATGCAGTCCGCGCCGACCTTCTCGAGCGCGTGTCCCAGGTGCGGCTCGCCGTTCGAGTAGTCGATGGCCGTCGTGAGGTAGAACTTAGGCAACGGGGGGCTCCACCCGCGCCAGTTCCGCCGTGAGCTTCTCGAGCGCCACCACGCGCGTGTCGGCGCCCCCGCCTTCCCCTTCCACGCGGAGCGTCACGGTCTCGCGGAAGATGTCCACGGCGAGCACGCGCTCGGCGCCCGCGGCGGTCCGCAGCACCCTGCCCTCTTTGGGAAAGCGCTTGCGGGTCTGCACGTAGAAGTCATGCTCGTAGCGCAGGCAACAGAGCAGGCGCCCGCAGCCGCCCGAGATTTGCGACGGGTTGAGCGAGAGGTGCTGATCCTTGGCGAGCGACAGGCTCACGGGCCGGAGCTCCGGCAGCCAGCTCGAGCAGCAGTACTGCCGGCCACACCGGCCCACGCCGTCGAGGCGTTTGGCTTCGTCGCGCGCCCCGATCTGGCGTAGCTCGATGCGCGCGTGGAACAGGCTCGCCAGGTCCCGCACCAGCGCGCGGAAGTCCACGCGCTGCTCGGCGGTGAAGTAGACGGTGAGCTTCTTCTTGTCCCACTGCCACTCGGCATCGGAGACCTTCATCGGCAGGCTGTGCTGTCGCACGCGGTCCATGGCCTTGCGGCGCACGTCGGTTTCTTCGCGCTCGAGTCCGGCGGCGACGGCGGCGTCGCCGGCGGTGGCGCGGCGCAGCACCTTGCGCGTGACCGGCGGGGGAGCCTCGGCGAGGCTGCAGCCGCTGCACCCGGTGCCGCATTTCTTCGCCGCCACGGGCCCGAGCGCCGACACCCGGCCGAGATCTTCCCCCCGCTCGACCTCCACGATCACGGCCTCGTGCAGGGCGAGCGGCTCGGGTGAGGGCCAGGTGAAGTATTCTTTGCGGTTCCCTTTGAACCGGACTTCGACGACCTCGATCAACGGATCAACTCACTTCTCGCTCAGCGCACCCATCGAAAGGTACTTCTCTTCGCGCCGTTTGAGGAGCTTGTCGATCTTGATCTTGCGCAGCTGGCGCACATGGCGTCGCAGCGTCTCGCCCAACGCCTCCGCCGCCGCTTCGGGATCGGCGTGGGCCCCACCCGGGGGCTCGGGAATGATTTCGTCGATGACACCGAGGTCCTGCAGGTCCTCGGCGGTGATCTTGAGCGCCTCGGCGGCGCGCTCCCGCTGGCTAGCATCCTTCCAGAGGATGGCGGCGCAGCCCTCGGGGGAGATGACAGAGTACACCGAGTTCTCGAGCATCACCACCCGGTCCGCCAGCCCCACGGCGAGGGCTCCGCCGGAGCCGCCCTCGCCGATCACCGCGGTGAGGATCGGAGTCCGCAGCGTAGCCATCTCGACCAGGTTCCGGGCGATCGCCTCGGCCTGGCCGCGTTCCTCGGCGCCGAGCCCGGGGTACGCGCCCGGCGTGTCCACGAGGGTGATCACGGGGGCGCGGAATTGCTCGGCGAGGTGCATGAGACGCAGCGCCTTGCGGTAGCCCTCCGGATGGGCCATCCCGAAATTGCGCCGCAGGTTCTCCTTGGTGTCGCGACCCTTCTGGTGGCCGATGACCATGACGCTCACGCCGTCGAGCCGCGCCCACCCGGCCACCATCGCCGGATCGTCGCGGAACAGCCGGTCGCCGTGCAGCTCCACGAAATCGGTGAACACGGTGCTGAGATAGTCGAGCGTGTAGGGCCGCTTGGGATGGCGCGCCACCTGGACGCGCTGCATCGGCGTCAGGTTCTTGTAGATCTCGGTCCGCAGCTCGGCGAGCTTTTTCTCGAGCGGGGCGAGCTCCTTCGAGACGTCGACGGCCGTCTCGCCGGCGACGCGCTTCATCTCCTCGATCTGACGCTCCAGCTCGAGCAGGGGACGCTCGAAGTCCAGCGTGTGCGTCGCCATCAGGTTGTCCGCACCAGGTGCACGTGCTCGGGGCCGAGCAGGTCCCGGAGCGCGCCGAGGAGCTCGTCGTCCACGGCGACCCGCAGGGAGCGACTGCGCAGCCGGGCGGCACTGACCCTGGGCGCAAGCCCGGGGACGCCTCCATGCCCGTTCTCCTCCTCCCACCATTCGACCAGCACCGGCGCGGGTCCCGGATGCGCGGCGCACAGCGCTGCCACCGCGCGGCTGGCCCCGGGCGGGGGCGGCGCCAGCGGAGACCAGCGCAGCGCCACGCCGATCGCGCCGGCCGTCTTCAGGTCGTCGAGCGGCTGCGCGACCTCCACGATGAACGGCGCCTGCTCCTCGTCGCGGTCGCGCCCGCTGTAGCCGCCCGACAACAGCAGCGCCGCATCCGGGCGGATCACCTCGTTCAGCTTGGCCCACGCCTCGGGGAACACCAGCGCCTCCGCCGTGCCGTGAAAGTCTTCGAGCGTGAGTCGCGCGTACTCGGCGCCCGACTTCTTGGAGATCTGTCGCTTCACCACCGTCACCACGGCCCCGATCCGGACCTTCTGGTCGCTCCACTGGCTCAGGGTGGCGGTGGTGCGGGTCCCGAAAAGCTCCACCTCCGCGCGGTACCGCGCGAGGGGGTGCCCGGAAATGAAGAAGCCGAGCACGGCCTTCTCGCGGGCGAGCCGCTCGTGCTCTGACCGGGGAGGGACCTCGGGGAGCGGGGTTCGGGGCTCGGGGCTCGGGGTGTCGCCGCCGAAGAGGGCGTGCTGGCCCGAGTCCCGCTCCGCCTGGCGGGCCTGGGCCTCGGCGAAGGTGTGCTCGAGCGCCGCCACCAGCTGGGCGCGGTGGCCGCCCAGGGCGTCGCACGCGCCCGCGTCGACGAGCGCCTCGATCACGCGCTTGTTGCAGAGCCGCAGGTCGATGCGCTCGCACAGCTCCACCAGCGAGCGGTATGGTCCGGCCGCCTGCCGGCCCGCGAGGATCGACTCGATGGCGCCCTCGCCCACGTTCTTGATCGCGCCCAGGCCGAAGCGGATACGCCGGTCGCCCACCACCGTGAACTTGAAGCCCGACTCGTTCACGTCGGGGGGGAGGACGTCGAGACCCAGCTCGCGCGCCTCGTTGATGTAGCGGACCACGTTGTCGGTGTTGCCGATCTCCGACGACAGCAGCGCGGCCATGAACTCCGCGGGGTAATGCGCCTTGAGCCACGCCGTCTGGTAGGAGAGCACGGAGTAGGCGACCGCGTGAGACTTGTTGAACCCGTAGCGCCCGAACGTCTCGATCTGCGCGGCGATGTCCTCGATCGCGCGCCGGTCGTGCCCCAGCGCCAGCGCGCGCTGCACGAAGCGGCCGAGTTCGTGCTGGATCAGCTCCTTGTCCTTCTTGCCGACTGCCTTGCGCAGCACGTCGGCTTCGGCGAGCGAGAAGCCGGCGAGCACGTTCGCGATGCGCATCACCTGCTCCTGGTAGGTGATGACCCCGTACGTCGGCTTGAGAATCTCCTCCAGCGCGGGATGGGGGTAGCGGACCGGCTCGCGGCCCAGCTTGCGGTTGATGAAGACGAGATGCATCCCGGTATCGAGGGGTCCCGGCCGGAGCAGCGCGTTGGTCGCGACCAGGTCGTCGAACCGGTCGCATTTCATGTTCCGGAGACAGTCGGTGGCGAGCGGCGACTCGAACTGGAAGACACCGGCCGTCCGCCCCGATCCCAGCAGCCGGTAGACTTCGGGGTCCTCGAGATCCAGGGCGTTCATGTCGAGCGTCGTGCCGTGCCGCGCGGCGACCATTGCCACCGCGTCGTGAATCACGGTGAGCGTGCGGAGCCCGAGCACGTCGATCTTGAGCATCCCCACCTGCTCGAGCGCCACCATGTCGTACTGGGTGATGATGGCGTCCGGCTCCTGGGGGGCGAGGCACACGGGGACGTAGTCGGTGAGCGGGCCGGGCGCGATCACCACGCCCGCCGCGTGAACCGACGCGTGACGGGCCAGTCCCTCGATCCGCGTCCCCAGCTCGAGGATCTTGCGCACCCGCTCGTCCTGGCGGACGAGCTGCTTCAGCTCCGGGGATCGCTCCGGGGCGTCCGCCAGCGAGGTGGTGACGCCCGGCCCGGCGGGAATCAGCTTGGTGAAGCGATCGACCTCGCCCGGCTCGACGCGCAGGGTGCGCGCCACGTCGCGGAACGCGGCGCGCGCCTTGAGCGTCCCGAAGGTGATGATCTGACCGACCGAATCCCGGCCGTAGCGCTCGCGCACGTACTGAATCACCTCGCCCCGTCGCTCGAAGCAGAAGTCGAGGTCGATGTCCGGCATCGAGATGCGCTCGGGGTTCAGGAACCGCTCGAACAGCAGGTCGAACTTGAGGGGGTCGATGTCCGTGATCCCCAGCGCGTACGCCACCAGCGAGCCCGCCGCCGAGCCGCGCCCCGGCCCTACGGGGATCGCGCGGTCCTTCGCGGCTTTCACGATGTCGTACACGATCAGGAAATAGCCCGCGTACCCGGTGTGCGAGATGACGCCCAGCTCGTAATCGAGCCGCTCCGCCACCGGGTCTGGGAGGGGATCGCCATAGCGGGCCCGGGCCCCCGCGCGCGCCAGGTGGACGAGCAGATCGTTGTCGGAGGCGAATTCCGCCGGGCGCGGGTACTGTGGCAGGAAGTAGCGCTTCTCGAAGTCGAACTCGCACAGCTCCGCGACGCGTGCGGTCTCGGCCAGCACATCCGGGCGGTCGGGGAAAAGCGCGCCCATCTCCGATTCCGACTTGACGTAGCTCTCCTGGCCGAAAAAGCGAAACCGGTTGGGATCGTCCAGGTCCTTGCCCGTGCCGATCGCGAGCAGCACGTCGTGCGCCTCGGCGTCTTCCTTCTTCAGGTAATGCGCGTCGTTCGTGGCGACGACCGGGAGACCCAGCTCGGCGGCCAGCTGGTACATGCCGGCGGTGACGGTCCGCTCGTCGGCGATCCCGTGGTTCTGCACCTCCAGCCAGAAACCGTCCGGCCCGAACAGGCCGGCGAAGTACTGCGCGCTCGCCTTGGCCGCCTCGTAGTTGCCCTGCCGCAGGTAGAGGGCGATCTCGCCCGAGAGACACGCCGCGAGGCCGATCACGCCCTCGCGATACTGCTCGAGCACCTCGCGATCGATGCGAGGCCGGCGGTAATAGCCTTCGAGGAAGCCGATGGACGAGAGCTTGACGAGGTGATGGTAGCCGGTGCGGTTCCGCGCCAGCAGGACCAGGTGGGAATAGGCCGCGGGCGCGTCGGGCGCCCGCTCACGCTTGTGCCGGCTTCCGAACGCGAGATAGGCCTCGAAGCCGAGAATCGGCCGCAGCTTGCGCGCCCTGGCCTCGGCGTGGAACTGCCACGCCCCGTGCAGGTTGCCGTGATCGGTGATGGCGAGCGAGTCCATGCCCAGCGCGTGGATCCGGTCGAGCAGCTCCGGGATCCGGTTGGCGCCGTCGAGGAGGGAGTACTCGCTATGCGTGTGGAGGTGGACGAACGCCATACGGCTAGCGGAAGATATCGGCGCTCGCGTGCATTGTCAAAACCGCGCCGCGCCGGATATTTTGCGCCCGATGCGAGGGCTGGCGAGCCTGTTTGCGCTGGGCCTGATGATGGCCCTTTTTCATCGCGTGACCGCGGGCGCCGCGCTCGAGGCGCGGGCCACGCTCGCGCTCGGCTTCCTGCTGCTCGCCGCGTTCGTCGGCGGCGACCTCACCGCCCGCGCTCGGCTGCCGCGCATCACCGGCTATCTGCTGGTCGGGTTCGCCGCGGGTCCGTGGCTCGGCCTCGTGCGGCGCGACGAAGTGGACGCGTTGCGCTTCATCGGCGACGTGGCGCTCGGCCTGATCGCTCTCGCCGCCGGCGCGGAGCTGGCACTGCCATCGTTGCGCGACCAGCTGGTCGCGTTGGCGCGCCTCGTGGGTGGCGCGATCGCGTTCCCGCTGCTCGTGGTTGCAACGGTACTCCTGTCCGTGAGCCCGTGGTTCCCGCTCACGGCGCACCAGTCACCGGGCGACGCCGTGGCGGTGGCGTTGGCGCTGGGCGCGCTGTCGGCCGTGTCGTCGCCGGCCGTGGCGATGGGTATGCTCAGCGAGCTCGGGGCCCGCGGCCCGTTCGCTCGGACGCTCCTGGCCGTCACGGTGTTCAAAGACATAGCCGCGGCGATCCTGTTCACGCTGCTGCTCGCCGCCGGCAAGGTATTCGCCAGCGCGGGCGCGCTGAACGCGACGGTTGCCGGCAACGCGCTACTCGGGCTCGCCGCCTCCCTCGCGGTCGGCGCCCTGCTCGGCTACGGCGTGAGTCGCTCCCTCGGGCGGCTGCAGCGCCATGCCGCGCTGTTCCTGGTGGCCGTCGCCTTGGTCGCGGCCGAGGTCGCGCGACTGGCGCAGCTCGAGACCACCTTCGTTGCGCTCGCCGCCGGGCTCTACCTCGCGACCTTCTCGCCCGTCGCCGGCGAGCGGGTGCGTCACGAGCTGAAACGCGGGGGGCCTCCCGTCTACATCTTATTCTTCGTCCTGGCGGGTGCCGGCCTGCGCGTGAGCGTATTGGCCGAGCTGTGGCCATGGGTGCTGTTGCTGGTCGGGCTGCGGGCCACGAGCCTGCGATACGGCCTGCTCTGGGCTGGGCGGCATCCGAGCGTGACCCCCGTGCTCGCGCGCGAGGGTTGGCTCGGCCTGGTGCCGCAGGCCTGGAGCGCGCTCGGGCTGGCGCAAGTGGCGCGGCGCGCCTTTCCCGAGTGGGGGGTCTCGCTCGAGACCCTCGTGGTAGCGATGATTGGGGTGCACGAGGTGGTCGGGCCGATCTGCTTCCGCCGGGCGCTCAGGCGCGCCGGGGAAACCACGGAGGACATCGCGGATGCCGAAGGGTCTCCTGGCGGGGCTGTTGTCGCTCTGGGCGGTCGCCTGTAGCTCGAGCAGCACGCAGCCCAAGCTCACGCCGTGCACGGCCGCGAGCGCGGGGCAGGTGAGTCTCTCGGTCGCCGCATACACGGCGATCGATCCCACGCAGACGGCGGGGTGCGCGGTGTTCGGCCCGAACGGCTCCGGGTCGGCGCTGCAGTTTCTCCTGGTGCCGCAGGCGGCGAGCGGCGTGCCGGACGACGCGTCGGCCTTCCTGCTGCACGGCGCCACCGTGCCGGCGGCCGCTCCCCCGCTCGCTGCCGCGCTCCGGGGCCCAGCAGTCCTTCCGGCACAGCTACAGTTTGACCTGACGCTCCGGCGGGCCGAGCGGGAGCTGGCGAGCCGGGTGGGGGTGCTCAACCAACCCCAAGCCGCGGCGCCGCTCGCTCGCGTTCCGCCTACGGTGGGTGACAGACGCGTCTTCAAGGTCTGCGGCAATGCCGACTGTACGACGCATCCGACCGTGGTCGCCTTCGCGCGCAACGTGGGAACCCATGTCGCGGTGTTCCAGGACAGCGTGGACGAGGCCAACGGACGAGCGCTCTCGACCGCCGATCTCGATACGCTGCGGTTGCTGTTCGACACGCTGCTGTATGCGGCCGACACGTCCGCGTTCGGGCGGGAATCGGACATCGACGGCAACGGCGTCGTTATCGTCCTCATGACCGGCAAGGTGAACTCCCTCGTTCCGAGTCCCTGCACGGGAGGCTACATCGGGGGATACTTCTACGGCGGCGACTTGCTCACGGCATTCACGGGTGGCAACGCGAGCGAGATCTTCTATTCGATTGTTCCCGACCCCAGCGGGACCCTGAGCTGTCTGCACACAGCGGCCGGCGTCAAGCACACCGTACCGGCCACGTTCATCCATGAATTCCAGCACATGATCAGCTTCAACCAGCACGTCCTGCTGCGGGGCAACCGCCTTGGCGAGGACCTCTGGTTGAATGAAGGGCTGTCCCATTACGCCGAGGAGTTGGGTGCGCGCCTGTTCTTGCCCGGAGACAGCACGACCTTCTGTTACTTCATCTTCGGCGACCTGTACAACTCCGACCAGTACCTCGCGACTCCAGAGAGCAACTTCCTGGTGGACACGGCCGGGATCGGCGGACTGGCGAACCGGGGTGCCTACTGGCTGTTCGTGCGTTTCGTGGTGGACCAGTTCTCGAGCGATACATCGCGTGCGGCGAACAACGTCGTGACTCGGGCGCTCGACCTGACGACCTTCACCGGGGCGGGGAACGTGACCAACGCGACGGGTACGCCGTTCGCGACAGTCGCCGAGCGGTGGGCGCTCGCCAACTATGTGTCGGACTTGCCAGCATTCACGGCGCCCGCCGCGCTGCGGTACAAGCGGTGGCACTTCCGGACGGATTATGGGACGATCCGGAGCTCGTGCATCCCTCGTACCTCTACTCCCAATCCGTTACCGTTCCCGAGCGCGTACCCACTCTTCCCCCTCTCGGGCGACGGCAGCGCGATCAACCTTGGCGGCACGTTGCACAGCGGCTCGGGCAGCTATTACGTCGCTCAGCAGGCAGCCGGGGCCGCGGGCTTCACGCTGCTGTTCTCGAACAGCACGGGATATCCCTTGCGCACGTCCCTGGCGCCCCGCTTAAACGTTCTGCGTCTGCAGTGAGGGTGCCCTACGGTGTTCCGCGACGCTTGTCCGCGACGTTTCTCTGCAACGCATTCGTCGCATTCGTCGCACCGCCATTGGCCACCCAAACCGGAAGCGCGCTTGCTGTGGTCCCCGGCTCCGCCCGCGCGGCGGGCATGGGAGGCGCCGGCGCGGCCATCGTGGGCGATGCGGGGGCGGTGTTCACGAACCCGGCTGCGCTCGCGACGATTCACCGCCTGGCTGTGGAGGCCTCGTACGAGGCGTATCCCTCGGGCGCGACTCTTTCCACCGGGGCCGTGGCGCTGCGCGCGGGGCGGTTCACCTGGGGCGCCGGCGCCGCGGCGCTGGGGCAGGCTTACACGTCGGCGGATCTCCTGGGTGTGTCTTCGCTCGTGTTCCGCACCGGACTCGCCGCGATCGGCACCTCGGTCAAATACGTGCGCGAGACCGTGGCGGGCACGCGGGTAAACGCCTGGGCGGGCGACGTCGGGTTCGCGATCCCGATCTTCGACCTCGCGGCGCTGGGCGCGAGCGTGCAGAATATCGGCGGTGACCTGGGCGGTGGGTCCCACCTGCCGCGGCGCACCCGCGCCGGCTTCACCTTGAACTACGTGGATCCCCAAGGGAGCTACCGCCTGCTCACCACCGTCGAAGGCGAATGGCCCTCGCAGCGGACGGGGGGAAGCCCGTTTCTCGTCCTCGGCGTCGAGGGTGGCGTGGTCACGCCCGCTCTCGGCCTTGTGGCGCGGGTAGGTTACGTGGGCCACTCCGTCGCGACCGGCGCCTCCCCGTTCACGTGGGGAGGGAGCCTGGAGCTCGGCCGCCTCCACCTCGACTACGCCTATCGGGCGGACGACACCCTCGGCGCGCGTCAGCGCATGGGACTGCGATGGACTCCATAACCGGACAGACCGGGCCGATCGAGCGGCGGCCGCCCAACTGGGGCCGGGTGGCACGGCGGCTGCTGGCGTGGGTGGGGATCGGCGTTCCCACGGCACTGGTGGCGGCGTTCGCGACGAGCGCCGATGCGCGTTACCTCGGGCGGGCCGGCGTGGAGGAGGCGCGGATCCTGCTGAAGCGCCACGCGATCGCCAAGTTGGTGGCCGATCCCCGGACGCCGGCGGTGCTGCGCCAGCGGCTGGCGCTCGTGCTCGCCGCCCGCGCCTTCGCCGGCGACTCGCTCGGGCTGCTGGTGGGTGAGACCTTCACGAGCTACGTGGATGTGGGCCGGGATACCCTGCTGCTCGTGTTGTCGGCCGCGCACCGCGACCGGTTGCACCCCTACACGTGGCAATACCCCATCGTAGGGACCGTGCCGTACAAGGGATTTTTCGCCTTCGCGCAGGCGCGCGCCGCCGCGGCGGATCTGGAGCGCGAGGGATACGACACCTACCTCCGTCCCGCGGGGGCGTTCTCGACGCTCGGGTACTTCGCGGATCCGCTGCTCTCCACCGTGATCGAGCGCGACACGCTGGAGCTGGTCGCCACCGTCATCCACGAGCTGGCCCACAACACGCTCTATCTGAAGAGCCAGACTCCGTTCAATGAGAGCTTCGCGAGCTTCGTGGGGTACCGCGGGGCTGAGGCGTTCTTCCGTTCGCGTCACGACTCGACCGATGCCAAACGCGCCGTGGCGCGGTGGCGCGACGAGCGCACGCTCGACGTGCTGTACGCCGAGCTCGCCCGGCGCCTCGACTCGACCTACGCGGCGGGGCCGGTCGGTCCGGCGCTCGAGCGCGCGCGCGCCACCGTGTTCGGGTGGGCGCGGGCCCAGCTCACGGGGCCCGTGGGGCAGTCGCTCGAGACCTACGACTGGCGCTGGTTCGCCAGGGCGCGCCTGAACAACGCGGTCGTGATCGCGCAGCGCCTCTACCGGATGAACTTGAACCTGTTCGAAGAAGTCTACGTGCACGCGAACGCGAATCTGCGAGAGGCGGTCCGGGCGATTCAGGTCCGCGTGTTCACGCAGCCGGGGCAGGATCCCTATCAGGCGCTGTATTCGCGCCCGGGACTGGCGGCTGACGACTGAACGCGGAAGGCGAAACGCGGAACGACCCCCGTGCGGATGTTCTGCGTTCTGCTTTCCGCGTTCCGCGTTCAATTCCCCCGCAGTCTCTCCGCCTCCGCGACTCTCTGCAGCGCGATCGCATACGCCGCCGTCCGGAACGTCACGGCCTTCTGCTTTGCCAGGTCGCGCACCCCCACGTAGGCTTTGGTGATCGTCGCCTTGAGCTCGTCGTTCACCTGCTGGTGGGTCCAGCGGTACTGCTGGAGGTTCTGCGCCCACTCGTAGTAGCTCACGGTGACGCCGCCCGCGTTGGCCAGGAAGTCGGGGATCACGGCGATGCCGCGCTCCTCGAGGATCCGGTCGGCGGTGGGCGTGGTGGGCTCGTTCGCCCCCTCCACCACCACCCGGCAATCGACCGTGTGCGCGTTCGTCTCCTTGGTGATGACGCCGCCCAGGGCGGCGGGGACGAGCCAGTCGCAGGGGACGGTCCAGAGCTGCTGGTTCGTGATCGGCTGGCCGTGCGGCCACTCGGACACGCGCTTGCCTGCTGCGGTGTGCGCGAGCAGTGCCGGGACGTCCAGCCCGTGCTCGTTCGCGACGCCGCCGGACACATCCGAGACCGCCACCACCTTCGCCCCCGCCTCCGCTTGCAGCAAGCGCGCGAGGTGCCCGCCGACGTTGCCGAACCCCTGGATCACCACGCGACCACCCCGGAGGGGAATACCGAAGTCCCGCGCGTACTCCGTCATCACGTACATCACGCCCCGACCGGTCGCCTCCTCGCGGCCGAGCGAGCCGCCCAAGGAAATGGGCTTTCCGGTCACGGCGGCTGGTGTATACCCGTGGCGACTCGAGTACTCGTCCAGGATCCAGGCCATCACCTGCGCGTTGGTGTTGACGTCGGGGGCCGGGATGTCGCGGTAGGGGCCGAGCACGATCGAGATGCGCTGGGTGAAGCGGCGCGTGAGGCGCTCCAACTCGAGCTTGGAGAGCTTCTTCGGATCCACCGTCACGCCGCCCTTGGCGCCCCCGAAGGGGATGTCCATGAGCGCGGTCTTCCACGTCATGATGGCCGCGAGGCCGAGCACTTCGTCGTGGTCCGCCTCGGGGTGGTACCGGATGCCACCCTTGCATGGTCCGCGGGCGCCGTTGTGCTGGATGCGGTAGCCGGTGAACACCTCGATACGGCCATCGTCCATCCGCACCGGCACTTCCACCTGGACTTCGCGGAACGGATGCATCAGGACGTGCCGCATGTACTGCTCGAGGTTGATCAGGTTGGCGGCGCGCTCGAACTGGCTCGCGACGATGGACTTCCCCGACATCGTGCGCGACGCTTGGCCGGTGGGGGGGGCGGTCACCGCACCTCCGCTGGATTCAGGCGATCTTGAGGCGGCGGCCGGCCAGGCGACTCGCCGGGTGGAGTGCTTCGGACAGGGCGTGGCCGGCGTTGACCTGACGGGGACGACGCCCACCGGCGTCGGCGAGCACACCGATCACGTCGGCGCCCCCGCCGGCCGGCTCGGTCGCCTGCTCGAGCACGAACACGAGGCCGGTGGCGTGCTCTGCCACGGCGCCGGTGATGGTGCTCCACCCGGCGTCCGCGGGTTGCGGGCGCTGGGCCACGACGAGGGGACAGGTGCCGGGGTCGAAGCCGGTGCGGGTGACGAGCGGAGCGCGCAGCGCGTCCGCCAGGGTGCGCCAGATGGGGAGGGCCGGGCCCAGCGCGACGATCTGGCCGAAGCGCCACCCCGAATCACGCGCCAGGTCGAGGAACGCGGCCGCGAGGGTCGCGTCATCCGGGGCATCGCTGGCGGCGTCGGACGCGAGCACGACCGTGCCCGTCTCGGCGAACCAGCGCTCCGCCGGCGTCAGCTCGTCCGGGCGACGAGGCGCATAGAACGCGTAGCGGCGCGTCGCGGCGATCTCCCGCTCGGCCGACGCGCGCTGCTCGGGATGCTCGGCCGCCTGCGCCGCCCCTTCGTACGCGACCTCGGCGGCCTGATAGCGACCGGCGTCCCGCAGGATCCGGCCGCGCAGGCGCAGGGTCTCGGTATGGGGCTCGAGCCCGAAGGCGCGATCGAGCGCCAGCAGCGCGCGGTTCCGGTCGCCCAGTCGGAAGGCGGCGTACCCTAGCTCGTGCCAGATCAGCGCCAGGTCCGGGTCCGCCTCCACCGCCTGCTCGAGCGTTGCGAGCGCCTCGCGGTAGCGCTCCAACTCGATCAACGCGGCTCCCTTGAGCGCCAGGGCGAATGCCGAGTCCCCGAACTGGGCGCGAGCGCTGTCGGCGAGCCGGAGCGCATCCTCGCGCCGCCCCTGACTGCGCAGCAGCTCGAAGCACTCGGCCCAGCCGCCCTTCAGCTCGGGATGCTCGGCGAGCACGTCACGGTATGCCCGCTCGGCGTCGACGAGCCGTCCTTCGCGTACGAGGTAGCGGGCCCGCGCCATGACGCGCTCGCTCGGTGCGTCCGGAAACAGCTCGAATGACGCGGTCGTCCGCATGGCGTGCGAATATAGCTCTAGACGTCCAGACGGCTAGGCGTCTAGACGGCTAGACGTCTCGCCGTCTAGATTCTCCGCGCCATGGATACCGACCGTCTCCTCCGCGAGCTCAATGACTTCCTCCGTATTCCGTCGATCTCCACCAGCCCATCGCACGACGCCGACTGCCGGGCCGCGGCGGAGTGGGTCGCCGCCGAGCTGCGCCGTCTCGGGTGTGACGACGTGCAGTTCCTGGCGAGCGAAACCCATCCCGTGGTTTGGGGCGTCGGCCCCGACGTGCCCGGAGCACCCACGCTGCTCGTGTATGGTCACTACGACGTGCAGCCTCCCGACCCGCTCGACGAGTGGACCACGCCCCCGTTCGAGCCGACCGTGCGTGGCGGCAAGCTGTTCGCACGCGGCGCCGCGGACGACAAGGGTCAGATATTCTGCCTGCTCAAGGCCATCGAGACGAACGGCACCCGCACCCGGCCGCGAATCAATTTCCGCTTCCTGATCGAGGGCGAGGAAGAATACGGCAGCCGGGTGTTGTTCGAGCTGCTGCGGCACGAGCCCGAGCGCACGCGGGCGGACGCGGTCCTCATCGCCGACATGGCCTATATCGCGCCCCACTGGCCCGCGGTGTACACGACGCTGCGCGGCCTCTGCTACGCCGAGATCACGGTGCGCACGGCCAAGTCGGATCTCCACTCCGGAGAGTTCGGGGGCGCGGCGCCCAATGCGCACGAGGAGCTGGCCCGCCTGCTCGGCCGGCTCAAGACCCCCGACGGCAAGATCCACGTACCCGGCTTGTACGCGGCGGTCCGACGCCCATCCAAGCGGGAGCGCGCCACGTGGAAACGCCTTCCCTTCAAGGAAGGCGAATTTCTTCGGCACCGCGTGCGGGCCAAGGCGTTGACTGGGCTCAAGTCCTATTCCGTGTTGGAGCGGCTGTGGGCCCTGCCCACGTTCGAGATCCACGGCATCACCGGCGGGTTCACGGGCGACGGCGCCAAGACCGTCATCCCCGCCGAGGCGACCGCCAAGGTCAGCCTGCGACTCGTCCCCGACCAAAAGCTCAAGGTCGTGGAGCGTCAGCTCGCGGCGGCCGTGAAGCGCCTCGCGCCGAAGCATGTCCAGACGAGTGTCCGCTTCCTGCACGGTGCGGATCCCGCGACCGTCGCGGTGACGCATCCGGCATTCCAGCTGCTCGACCAAGCGTTCAAGGACGTGGTGGGTCGTGGCACCGTCCCGGCGCGAGCCGGCGGCTCGATCCCCGTCGTGCCGGTGCTGGGGAAGGGCGGTGCTCCCGTGATTCTGACGGGCATCGGGCTGCCGGACGACCGGCTGCATGCGCCGAACGAGAAGCTCGACCTCAAACAGCTGTGGGACGGAATCCGCGTGTTTCGGAGATTTTACGAGCTTCTGGGGTCCAAGGGCACATGAACCGTCACGGAGAAGCGTCACGGAGAGACGTCGCGGAAAACCGTAGATTGGGCAGATGACGAATCGCATCCCGCCAGGACAGGTCGAAACGACCAAGTGGCCGGTGCTGCACTACGGGGACGTGCCCAAAGTCGACACCACAAAGTGGACATTCACGGTGTCCGGGCTGGTGGAGCATCCGTTCACGCTCAGCTACGCCGAGCTCGTGGCGTTACCGCACAAGACGGTCAGTTGCGACATTCACTGCGTCACGCGATGGAGTCGCCTCAACAATTCGTTCGAGGGCGTCCCGGTCCAGGCGCTCTTGACACGGGCCGGGGTGCAGGCTGCGGCGAAGTTCTGCCTCGTGGTCGCCGAGCAGGGCTTCACCACCAACCTGCCCTTGAGCGATCTGGACCGGCCGGACAATCTCGTCGCGCTCGGATGGGCCGGTGAGCCGTTGACGCCGGAGCATGGCTGGCCAGCGCGGCTACTGGTGCCACGTCTCTATTTCTGGAAGAGCGCGAAGTGGGTGCGCGGGTTCGAGCTACTCGACAAGGATATCCCCGGCTTCTGGGAGCAGAACGGCTATCACATGCACGGTGACCCGTGGACGGAGGAGCGCTACGGTGGTCGCGGCCTGACACAACACGAGATCAACAAGTTTCGCAACGCCAGCAAGACGATTCTTGGCTAGCGATCTCGACGCCGAAAGCGCGTTCAAACCCGCGCATCACGGCGACGACGGCCTCGTCCCACAGCTCCGTTTCCCCCTTCCCCTTTCCCCTTTCCCGTTCGACCGACGTCATCTCGACGCCTTCAATGCCGCACGGCACGATCCGCTCGAACTGGGAAAGATCGGTCGTGACGTTCAAAGCGAACCCGTGCCACGTGACCCACTGCTTCACGTGGACCCCGATACTCGCGATCTTGCGCTTTCCCCCCGTCCACACGCCCGTGAAGCCCGCACGCCGCTCGGCGGGGATGCCGAGCTCCGCGAGCGCGACGACGAGGGCGTCTTCGAGCGTGCGGAGATACCAATGGAGGTCCTGCCGGTAGGGGTGGCCGCGCAGGTCGAAGATCGGGTACCCGACCAGCTGGCCGGGACCGTGGAACGTCACGGCGCCGCCGCGCTCCACCTCGACCACGTCTACACCTTCCGGGCGGAGCACATGCGCCCCCTGGGCCGTGCGGCCCAGCGTGACCACGGGGGGGTGCTCGAGCAGCAGGAGCAGGTCCTCCTCCAGGCGACCGTCGATCCGCGCCTGGGCGAGTGCGCGCTGCCAGCCGAGCGCCCGGTGGTAGGGCATCCGGCCGGCCTCGACCACCCGAACGCGGCGCCCGCTCACTCTCGATCCCTCAACGCGTCGTCCCGGCCTCCCCGGCCGGACCAGGCGCTGCCCGCGCCGCCGAGCACGAAGCTCGCCACGCCCCACGCGGCGAGACCCGGGATGCCGAGCAGATGATCGATGGGCCAGGCGAGGAAGGCCACCAGCAGCGCGCCCACGGCCGACAGGACGCCGATCACCCCGCGCTGCCACACGTTGTCCAGCCAGCGGCTGCGGTGCCAGCCGAACGTGGCGCCGACGGCGAGGCCGGCGAGCGTCCCCGCCAGGACGGGATCGGCGGCGCTCTCTTGCGTGCTCGACGGGTTCACGTGGTGCTCGAGCGTCCGCACGATGACGAGAGCGGCCACGATGGTCCCTCCTCCGAACCCGGTGCCGCACGCCAGGCCGCCGAGACCGATCGCCAGGGGGTCTTTCACATGTCCACCACGCGGCCGAGCGAATCGAGCGCGGCCTGGGCCACGGCCTCTGAAAAGGTCGGGTGCGCGTGGATCGCCAGCTCGACCTCTTCCACCGTGTATTCGTTCTCCCGCGCCACCGCCAGCTCGTGGATGATCTCGGAGGCGTGCCCGCCCACGATGTGGGCGCCCAGGATTTCGCCGTACTGCTTGTCGCGCAGGATCTTCACGAACCCCTCGGTCTCGCCCGTTCCGCGCGCCCGGCCGTTTGCCGAGAATGGAAACCGCCCCGCGACGTAGGCGAGCTTGCGCTCCTTGCACTGGTCCTCGGTGAGCCCGATGCTCGCCACTTCGGGGTGGCAGTAGGTGACGCTGGGCACGTTGTCGTAGCGGATGGCGTGGGGCTTCTTGCCCGCGATCAGCTCGGTGACGGTGACGCCCTCCCGCATGCCCTTGTGGGCGAGCATGGGCGGCCCGGCCACGTCGCCGATGGCGTAGTAGCCGGGTGCGGTGGTCTGCAGGCCGGCATCGACCTTGATGAAGCCTCGCTCGGTCACCTGGACGCCGCACTTCGCCAGGCCGATGTCCTCAGTGTTCACCGCGCGACCGGCCGCCATGAGCACGGCCGCGACCTCGACTTTGCGCGTCGCGCCGTTCGCCTCGACGTCGAGGGTCACCTTATCCTTGGCGGGCGTCCCCTTCTTCACGTTGGCGCCGGCGATCACCTCGATACCGCGCTTCTTGTAGCTCTTCGCCAACGTGTCCGACGCTTCGGCGTCCTCGAGCGGGAGGATCCGCGGCAGCGCTTCGATCAGCGTCACCGTGGTACCGAACGCGCTGAAGATATCGGCGAACTCCATGCCGACGGCTCCCGCGCCGACGATCGCGAGCGACGGCGGTGCCTTTTCCAGGAAAAGCGCCTCGTCCGAGGAAATGACCGTCGTCTTGTTGATCTCCAACCCGATCTGCGGCAGGCCCTTCACGCGCGATCCCGTCGCGATGAGCACGGCCTTCTTCGCCTCGTATGTGTCGTTCCCGACCTTCACCTTGCGGCCCGGCTGCAGGACGCCCGTGCCTTTCACCACCGTGACTTTGTTCTTCTTCATCAGGAACTCGACGCCCTTCGAGTTCTGGTCGCTCACCTTGCGCGAGCGCTGCATCGCGACGCCGTAGTCGGTCTTGACCGCGCCGGCTTCGATGCCGAACTCTTTCGCGTCCCGCAACAGCCGGGCGATGTAGGCGGAGTGGAGCAAGGCCTTCGTGGGGATGCACCCGATGTTCACGCACACGCCGCCGAGCTTGTCTTTCTCGATCAGGGCGGTGCTCATGCCGAGCTGGGCCGAGCGAATGGCGGCGACGTAGCCGGCGGGGCCGCCCCCGAGGATGATGACGTCAAATTGAGTGGCCAACGTACCCCTCCCCTAACGCGGAAGTCGGAACGCGGAGCGCGGAGCAGGCGGGCCGGAGCTCGTGCAGCTGTTCCGCATTCCGCGTTCCGCGTTCCGAGTTCACAGCAGCATCGCCAGCGGGTTTTCCAGCATCTGCTTCAGGGTCTGGAGAAACGCGGCTCCCGTCGCTCCGTCGATCACGCGGTGGTCGCAGCTCATCGTGACGCGCATGCGGCGGCGCGCCGTCACCTCACCGTCCAGCACCACCGGTTTCTGAACGATCGAGCCGACGGCGATGATCCCCGCCTCGGGTGGATTGATCACCGCGGTGAACTGATCGATGTCGAACATCCCCAGATTCGAGACGGAGAACGTCGCTCCCGTGTACTCGCTGGGCTGGAGCCTCCGGCTGCGGGCCTTGTCGGCGAGCTCCTTCGCTTCCCGGCCGATCTCCGCGAGCGATTTCACGTCCGCGTTCCTGATGACGGGCGTGATGAGCCCGTCCTCCACTGCCACCGCCATGCCGATGTGCACCTCGTTCCAGTAGCGGATGTGGTCCTCTTGGAACCAGGCGTTGCAGGCGCGGTGGCGGCTGAGCGCCAGCGCCGTGGCCTTGATGATGATGTCGTTGAAGGAGACCTTGCTCCCCCCCTGGTCGCCGAGCTGCTTGTTCAGGGCCTCGCGTGCCTCGCCCGCCCGCTCCATGTCCACCTCGCTGGTGAGAAAGAAGTGGGGGATGGGGCCGAGCGACGTCGCGAGCCGCTTCGCGATCGTCTTGCGGATCTGCGTGAGCGGAACGTCTTGGTATGCGCCCTCCGGGCGCTCGGGAAGCGGGACACGGGAAACGGGAAACGTGGGCGGCGAGGCCGCGACGGTCGCCGCCCCCTGGAGATCGCGTCTGACGACTCTCCCCCCCGGGCCCGAACCGGTGACGAGTTTCAGGTCGACCCCGGCTTCTTTGGCCATGCGCCTCGCTAAGGGCGAAGCCTTCACGCGGCTCGGGTCGGCGCCGGAGACAGCAGATACGGTGGCGACCGCAGGCGCCGTAGCGACGCCAACGTTTCCCGTTTCCCCTTTCCCCTTTCCCGAAAGCGCGGGTGCGGGCGGGGGAGCCGAGCCTGCCGCGCCAATCGTCTCGCCGGGCGCGGCAATGACCGCGACGACGCTCCCCACCGGCACCGTCTGCCCTTCGGCCACCGCCACCTGGCGCAGCACGCCATCCGCGCGGGCGACCAGGTCCATGATCGCCTTGTCGGTCTCCACCTCGGCCAGCGTCTCGCCCGCCTTCACTGCGTCGCCGTCCCGCTTGTGCCACTTGGCCACGCGCCCTTCCTCCATGGTGGGGGAGAGCGCTTCCATATAGACGTTGGTGGCCATGGGGTTCAGTCGAGGTAAAGCACGCGGCGCGCGGCGGCAACCACGCGCTCGGGACTCGGCTTCGCGAGGCGCTCGAGCTGCTTGTTGTACGGCATGGGGACGTCGGCCTGGGTGACGCGCAGCACCGGGGCGTCGAGCTGGTCGAAGGCGTCTCGCTGGATCACGTCGACCACCTGGGCGCCGATGCCGCAGTGCGGCCACCCCTCCTCGACCACGACCGCCCGGTTGGTGCGCGCCACCGACTCGAGGATGGCCGCCTCGTCGAGCGGCCGGAGCGACCGCAGGTCGAGCACCTCGGCCGATGCGCCCTCGCGTTCGGCCAGCTGCTCGGCCGCTTTGAGGGCGACTGTGACGGTCTTGGAGTGACAGATGAACGTGACGTCGTGGCCCGGCCGCTTGACCTCCGCTTGGCCGATCGGTACGATGTGCTCCCCCTCCGGCACCTCCCCCTTGATGTTGTACAGCATTTCTCCCTCGAGCACGATCACCGGGTTGTTGTCGCGGATCGCGGACTTGAGGAGCCCCTTGGCGTCCGCCGGCGTCGCGGGCGCGACGACCTTCAATCCGGGGATGTGTGACAGCCACGACTCCCACGCCTGCGAGTGCTGGGCCGCGAGCTGCAGCGCCGCGCCGTTCGGCCCCCGGAACACGATCGGGATGGGCACCTGGCCGCCCGACTCGTACAGAATCTTTGCGGCGGAGTTGACGATCTGGTCGAGGGCGAGCACGGCGAAGTTCCACGTCATGAATTCGATCACGGGTCGCAAGCCCGCCATGGCCGCTCCCACTCCGATCCCGGCGAAGCCGAGCTCGGCGATCGGGGTGTCCACGATCCGCCTGGGCCCGAACTCCTCGAGCAGACCGCGACTCACCTTGTACGCGCCCTGATAGACGCCGACCTCTTCCCCCATCAGGAAGACGTTCGGGTCGCGCTGCATCTCCTCGCGCAGCGCCTGGTTCAGGGCGTCGCGGTAGGTGAGCGTGGCCATCAGTCGGCGAGCACGTGGGTGGTCAGCTCGTCAGGCTCGGGGTCCGGGCTCTCCTCGGCGAAGCGCGCCGCCTCGTCGGTCTGGGCCCGCGCCTCGGCGTCGAGGGCCTGGAGTGCCGCGTCATCGAGCGCCCCTGCTTCCTTCAGCGTCAGCGCGAGCTGCGAAATCGGGTCGCGCTTGCGCTGCTCCTCGACTTCCTCCTTGGTGCGATACACGCCGTGCAGCGGGTCCGACATCGAATGCCCCATGTAGCGGTAGGTGCGCACCTCGAGCAGGGTCGGGTGGCCGCCGTTCCGGGCCCGGTCTGCGGCCCGCTCGGTGGCTGCGTACACGGCGAGCGCGTCCATCCCGTCCACGACCTCCGCCGCCATGTCGTAGCTGCAGGCGTGCTCCACCACGTCCGTGACCGCCGCCACGCGCTCGAACGCCGTGCCCATGCCGTAGCGGTTGTTCTCACAACAGAAGATGACAGGGAGCTTGTAGACGGAGGCCATGTTGAGCGCTTCGTGGAAGGCGCCGATGTTGACGGCCGCCTCGCCGAAGTAACACATGCAGACCTGGTCGCCGCCCTTGTAGCGGATCGCGAACCCGATCCCCGCGGCGAGGGGGATGTGCCCGCCGACGATCCCGTGGCCGCCCAGGAACCGCCGCCCGGCGTCGAACAGATGCATGGAGCCGCCCTTGCCCTTGGAGCAGCCGGTCGCCTTCCCGAACAGCTCGGCCATCACGGCGGTGGCGGGCACGCCCCGCGCCAGGGCTTGACCATGCTCGCGGTACGAGGAGATCACGTAGTCGTCGTCCCGCAGGACCGCGAGCGACCCGACCGCGACGGCCTCCTGCCCGATATAGAGATGGCAGAACCCGCCGATCTTGCCGAGGGCGTACGCCTCGGCGGCCTTCTCCTCGAACCGACGGATCAGGAGCATCTGGCGCAGCATGCGCCGCTCCAGCTCCGTCTGGGCGGTCACGTTCGCGTTCGCGGTCCGAGCGGTGGCTGTGGCCATTACGCGGTCGCCCGCTCCACCTGCTCCCACGCGTGGTAGCTCGAGCGGACCAGAGGACCTGCCTCCACGTGGCGATACCCCATCTCGAGGCCGAGCTGACGCAGCTCGGCGAATTCGTCGGGGGCGTAGTAGCGGGCGATCGTGAGGTGGTCGCTCGAGGGCCGCAGGTATTGGCCCAGGGTCAGGATGTCCACGCCCTGCGCCCGCACGTCGCGCATCGCCCCGAGCAGCTCGTCCCACTCCTCACCCAGGCCGCACATGATGCCGGACTTCGTGAGCATGCCGGGATCGAGCCGCTTGGCCCGAGCGAGCAGCTCGAGCGCCCGGAAATAGCGGCCTCCCGGCCGCGCGAGGCGATACAGCCGGTCGATCGTCTCCAAATTATGATTGAGAATGTCGGGGTGGGCTTGGACGACGATGCGCAGCGCCTGCTCGCTCCCTTTGAAATCGGGGATCAGCACCTCGACCGACGTGTCCGGCGTGCGCCGCCGGATCTCGGCGATCGCGGCGGCGAAGATTTCGGCGCCGCCGTTCGGCAGATCGTCGCGGTCGACAGAAGTGATCACGACATGCCGCAGTCCCATGCGCTCGACCGCGGTGGCAAGCCGGATCGGCTCGTCCTCGTCCAGGGCGGCGGGGGTGCCGTGCGCGACCGCGCAGTACGCACAGTTGCGCGTGCACACATCGCCCAGGATCATGAACGTGGCGGCGCGGTGCTCCCAGCACTCACCGATGTTGGGACAGTGGGCCTCCTCGCACACCGTATGGAGCGCGTGGTCGCGCATCAGCTGCTTCAGGGCGACGTAATTCGGCCCACCCGGCGCTGGGACCTTGAGCCAGGGCGGCTTGCGATCGATCGGATGGCGCGGACGCTGCAGTTGGACGAGGGGAGGGGTGGCCATAACTAGGCTCAAAATAGCGAGTTCGATGGGGGTCTGGTAGCCGCGGCCGTATAATCTCAACCGCACGGTTGATTCGACGTCATCTTCTCATCAGGCGGGCCGATCTTTCTGTCGGTCGAGGCGCTCCCTCAGCCGGCGCAGCTCCTCGTCGACTCCCGGATCCGCGCTGAGCATGCCGTCGGCGATCTCGGCGATCTCGTCGGCCTCCTTCCACTGCCGCTCCAGCTCCTCCACCTCGGCACGCTCGTCGACCGCAATCTCGAGGGCGAGGCGTCGCTCCGGGGCGAGGCTCCGCAAGGTGAGCTCGCGGCGCGCCACGTCGTGGATCAGCTGGTGCGGGCCGCCCGCGCCTTCAACCAGGCGGGCCGCGTCTTCGGCGCGCTGCCGGCCACCGCGCGCCAGGTTGAGGTAGGTGAGACCGCGCCGCAGGGCAAACTGCGCGTCGCCGCCCGTCAGCATCGCTCCCTCGGCGCCGCAGCTGGGACAGGTCAGGAGCAGCGCTAGCTCCTCGCGCGCGGTCGTGGTGACGCGCGCGCGCTCGAGCTGCCGTGCGCGCAACAGCATCACGCTGCCGCAGCGCTCGCAGATCGGCGGGTCGACCAGCGCGACCTTCCGCCACCCGACCATTCCAACGTAGATCCCCTTCACGAGCCGCGGCATGTTCCACACGAACACGCCCACGGAGCCGCCCGCCGCGACATTGACCGCCACGGCGAGCCCGAGCGCCGCGATCGTCATGGGCACGACGATCTTGAGCTGCTGCTGACGCCGCGCCCGCAGGCGTTCGCCATAGCGCCACGTGGCGAGCTCGAGGCGCCGGGGCTTGCCGACGCGGACCAGGTCGTAGCCGCGCCAGCGGATCAGGGCGACCTGGTCGGTGGCGGCAGCCACGCGGCCTTCGCCCGCCGCCCGCGCCAAGGCCTCGATCCGCTCCAGGCGGTCGTCGAGCGGCGCCAGGTTCCAGCGCGAGCACCTGGGACAGATCACCCACAGCCGCCCCTTCCACTCGTCGAACGCGAGGCGCCGTCCCACCCCGAGGTCCGTGGGGCCGCCGTCACCATCGAGCCTCCCGTTACAGAAGGCGCAGGTGCGATACATCGGGGGCCAGGGGCTAGGGGCTGGGGGCCTGATTGAAGCGGCTGACGCCGAGGGGCCCGATCTCGACGTCGGTGGCACCGTTGGTGAGCAGGTCCGCGATGATCTCGCCCGTGAGTGCCGCGAGCAGGATGCCGGACCGGCCGTGCCCGGTGGCGTACCACAAGCGCTCCACATCCGGGTCGGGCCCCAGGATCGGCCGGCCGTCGGGAGTGGAGGGCCGGAGCCCGGCCCAGACGCGTTGCACGGGTTGCGCCAGCAACGCAGGAAGCAGGCGCACGGCGCCCCGGAACACCTGGGCGAGCCCCTCGTTCGTAACGTGGGCGTCGTAGCCGGCGCGCTCCATCGTACTGCCCAGCAGCGCGGCGCCGGCGCGTGCTAGGACGTACCCATGGTCGTGGTAGAGAATGGAAGGAGGACAGGCGTCGGGCCAGGCGGTGGCCGCCATTTGACCACGCAGCGGCTCGATGGGCAGGGCGCGGGGGAGCCCGTGGATGCGCGGAGACCAGACGCCCGCCGCGAGCACGGCGTGGTCCACGCGGGTCGTGCCTCCCCCCGCGACCACGCCGGTGATCCGGCCCTGCGCCACCTGGATCGACTCCACTGGCTCGGTGCGCAGCGCGGCGCCGAGGCGGCGGGCGTCGGCAAGGCAGGCGCGGGCGAGACCTTGGGGATCGAGCGCACCATCCTCCGGTGCGAACAGGGCCCCGAGGCACTCGGGGGCGGCGCCGGGCCAGCGCTCGCGCACCTCGTCCGCTTCCAGCCAGTCGCACCGGAGCGCCGCCTGGCGCTGCCGGGCCACCTCCTCCTTGAGGCGGGCGGCCCCGGGCTCGTCGAAAGCGACCGCGGCGATCCCGGACCGCCAGAAGCCGATGTCGATGCCGGTCGTCTCGAGGAGCGCGGGGGCGAGGGGCTCGTACAGGTCGCGCGCCCGCACCGACAGGGCGACCAACGCGTCGTCGGCGGGCTCGATTTGGGGGGCGAGCATACCGGCCGAGGCGGGGGACGCCGCGGCCGGGTCGGGACCGGGCTCGAAAATGGCGACCGCGAGGCCTCGCAGGGCCGCCGCCCGGGCGCAGGCGGCCCCGATGGCCCCGCCGCCGATGATGGCCACGTCCGCGGTGCTCACGCGCTGGCGCCTGCGTGAAACCGGCTGCTAGATTGCGTCGTACGGCCCTCGCGTCGGGGCTCCACGGAGGTTGACCCCATGTTCCGCAGCATTCTCGGTTTCGCCATCTTCGCCGCGCTCGCGTTCGTCGCCCTCAACATCTTCTTCGGGCTGCTCGCGGGCTTTTTCGGGATCGCGTTGTGGATCCTGAAGCTCGCCGCCATCGGCTTCATTCTCTACTTCGTGCTCCGGCTCGTCAGCCCCACCACGGCGGACAAGCTCCGAGACATGATCAAGGGCCGTCCGGCCGACGCGTAGCTAACGGGCGTCCAGCTCGCGCATCACCGCCCACGCGAGCAGCGGGATCAGTATCTCGTGGTGACCGGTGAGCTGGACCCCCCGGCCACCGGCGAGCGTCGGGCGTTCGACCACGTTCATCCGCGGGCGGTACTGGCGCTGCATGTCGCAGTCGCACGCCGTGAACCCGGTCGGCTTTCCCCCGTTCAGATTGCGCGCCACGGTGAGCGCCTTGAGAAACACCTCGGGCATCACGACGGCGCTCCCGAGATTCAGCACCACACCGCCGTCGTGCAGTGCCGGCAACGATGCCGCGAGCCGCTTGAAGTCGCGGTGGCTGGTGGCGCCGAGGGCGGCGCCGTCGGCCGTGGGGTGCTGGTGGATGATGTCGGCGCCCACCGCCGCGTGCACGGTCACGGGAACGCCGCGCTCCGCGGCGGCGAGCAGCAGCGACGCGTCGGGTGCGGCGAGCCCGGCGCGGTGCCGCAGCGCGTCTACCAGCGCCTCGCCCATTCCCCGGCCCGCCCGCGCGCCCTCCGCGATGGCGGCGTTCATTTCGCGTCCCGTTTCCTCCACCATCCCGAAGGTGCCGTCGGCCAACCCCGCGGCCACGTCTTCGCTCGTCCCGCCGTAGGCGGCGAGCTCGAAGTCGTGGATCGCCGCGCTGCCGTTCAGCGCGAGGTGGGTGATCACGCCGCGTCGCACGAGGGCCGCGAGGAGCGGCCCGAGGCCGACCTTGATCACGTGGCCGCCCAGCATCACGACCACGCCGCGGCGGCCGGCGGCGTCGGCCACCAGCCGCGCGACGTCGCGCGCGTCCTTGGCGGCGAGCACGTTCGGGAGCGAGTCCCAAAAGGCGGCGAAGCTCCGGTCGGCGCCGGGTGATTGGGCGAGGAGCGATGGGTCGACTTTGTTCGGGCGCCGCGCGATGGAAACGGTCTTCAGTCGCGAAAAGTCCGCCTCGCGGTAGTCGGTCATGGGTGCTCGGCGGGGGGGGCGGAGTACTCCTTGAGCTTCAGCGTCACCTGACCGAATGAGAAGTTGGACTGCAGCGCGAGCATGATGCGCCCCCCCGGCTGCTCGTCGGAGAGCCACATCCGGGCGTCGGCCTTCTCGGCGAAGATGCCGCCGCCGTTCGGGATGCGCGGACGGATCACGATCGCGTCCCACTTCCTGCCTGCGACGCCCACGCGCTCGCGCTTCAGCACCTCGACGATGACGGGATTGCGCTCGGGTCGGAAGTAGCGCCGGTACTCGTAGCGCTTGCCGATCTCGAGCGGCACGGTGCGGATCCAGTAGAGAAACGCGGCGTCGTCGAGCGGCTCGGCGACCGTGGGCGCCGCGCTGTCGCGCCCCGCCTCGCGGTAGACCCCGGAGTCGGGGTAGATCTCGAACTTCCGCTCCCACGCCTTGCCCTTCTCTTCGGTCTGATTCAGGAACCGGCGCGATCTGAAGTCGCGGCGCCCCACCCACGACTCGAGGTTCTGATGAATGTGGTACCACAGCGCGCCACCGTCGATCAGGAACCGGAAATGCACCGCCTCCACTCCGCGGATCGTATCGACACCCGCGACCTCCATGGTGGCCGTCCCGACGCTGAACGGCCCGTACCGCGCCCCGTACACCAGCCGCTCGCCCACGGCAAACGGCACCGCCGTGGGGGGAGGGGCGGGGGTCGTCGCGGTCGCCGTCAGCGACGCTGACGCCGCGGGGGCGGCGCGCGTCGAGTCGGTGCGACCCGTATCCGACTGGGCGCGGAGCGAGGTGGCGATCAGCAGCACGGCGACCGCGGTGTGGGCGGCGCGGATGATCGCACGCGCCCGCCATGCCTGGAGCAGCTGGCGCCACGGCCTCACCCGCGATGGCCGCTGCACCAGGTCGTAGCGGACGGCCGCGGGCACGGTGTCGACGCGGCGGGCATGGCGGGTGAGCCGGGCGAGGAGCTCCGCGCTGGCGCACCAGCCATCGGTGAGAAGCAGCCGCGTGCCGTCGCTCCGCAGCGCCTGTCGCAGCACGATCAGTCGCAGCGCGACAAAGCCCGACATCGTGTCGCGCAGCCCCGGGAGCCGGAGCAACCGCGGGGCCCAATGACGCGCCAACCGGAGCGCCCGCGACGCCTGCCCCCGCTGCTCCACCTGCTCGACGACGACGAGGTCAGCCCCCGACTCGAGCCGCTTCACCATGTCCTCCATGCTCTCAGGGGAGTGGGCGAAGTCGGCGTGCAGCGTGATGGCGCAGTCGCGCTTGGGCCGGTCGGTGCGCTGCAGCGCGAGACGCAGCAGCTCCTCCAGGCTCCTCGCGTAGCCCTCGCGCGTCCGGTGCGTCACCACGGTCATCGGCAGCACCTTGGCGTAGGACGCGAGGACGTTGCGCGTCTCGTCCGTCGAGGCGTCGTCCAGCACCAGCAGCTGATATTCGCGTGGGAACGCCGTGAACACCTGGCGCACCTTCCAGAGCACCAGCCCCGCCGTGCGGGCTTCGTTGTGGACCGGGACGCAGACGTAGATCATAGCCCTGCAATCTAGACGAGCGAGCGATACACGGCCAAGACGCCGGCCGCCATGGCGGGGGCGGTGAACTGCGAGGGAAGGGGAACGGGGGACGGGTGGTCCAGGGCCTCGACGACCTTGCGGGCGAGGGCGTCGGAGTCGCCCACGGGGACGAGCCAGCGCTCGGGTACCATCTCCGGCAGGCCGCCGCCACGCGTGGCGACCACCGGCGTGCCGAGCGCCAGCGCGTGCAGCACGACGCTACCCAGGCCTTCCTCCTTCGACGACATCACGAGCACGTCGGCCTCCGCGATGAGCGCGTCCGCTTCGGGCACGTGCCCCAGTAGGTGCACGCGGTCCGCGAGGCCGAGGCGCGCGAGCGCCGCCGCGAGAGAGCCCCGCAACTCGCCCTCACCAGCGATGACCCAATGGAGATCGGCGCGGGCCGCTCGTGCCGCGTGGGCGGCCCGGATCAGGGTGTGCTGGTCCTTGTGACCGACCAGGGCGGCGACGTTGGCGGCGAGGGGCGTGTCCGGCGACAGGCCGAGGCGGGCGCGCACGTCGAGGGGCGTGCGGGCGGCGCGTCGCACCTCGTCGGGATCGATGCCGGATGCGACTACCGTGATGTCGCGGGCTCCGATCCCGTCCGCGACGAGCACCGCCCGCACCGCCTCGGAGATCGCGATCAGGTGATCCACCCGACGCCAGACGCTTCCCCGACGCAGGTGGAAGTCCACCCGCCGCGTCGCGACGAGCGCCGGGTCGCCGGGGCCTCCTCCGGACAGGCGGCGCATCCAGTACGCGAGCTGCAGCGCATGACTATCGTGCGCGTGTAGGAGATCGGGCGCGAAGTCGGCCGCTTCGAGATACAGTCGCCACAGGGCGCGGGGGTCGAGCGAGGGCCCCCAGGGCACTTCCCGGACGGTCGCCCCATGCTCCGCGACCCGGCGCGCGAGCTCGCTGCGACGCTGGGTCACGAGCCGCTGCTCCAGCCCTTCCGCCCGGGCGAGGTCCCGCGTGAGGAGCCGGACCTGGTTTTGACCGCCTCGGTACTCCCGACCCGAGTCGACGTGCAGGATGCGCACGTCCGCTCAGACCGGCTGCTTCGCGGCATGGCCGAGCGCGGCGCGCAGCTCGGCCAGGGTGAACGGCTTGTGGAGGTAGGGTCGACCCAGCCCGTCGAGGAATTGCAGCGTGTCGCCGCGCACCGTGTCGCCGGTCGCGAAGATGATGCGCTCGGCGACGCGCGGATCCTGGCGCGCGAGCTTCATGTACATGTCGCGCCCGGAGAGGTGCGGCATCCGCAGGTCGCAGATGATGACGTCGAAGGGACCGGCCAGCGCGCGCTCGAGCGCGTAAGCGCCGTCGCTCGCCACCTCGACGGTGTGGCCCCAGCTCTCGAGTGTGGCGCGCATGTAGTGGAGGATGTGCGGCTCGTCGTCCACCACCAGGATGTTCAACGGCTTCGATTCGCCGCGCGGTGCCGGCGCCGGCTCTGCCCGCGCCGCCGGGACGCCGACCGGCAGCTCGACCGTGAACGTCGCTCCGCTGCCCGGACGGCTCTCCAGGCTGATGCGACCCCCATGCTCCTTCAGAATGCCCTGGCAGATCGACAGCCCGAGCCCGGTCCCCTCGCCCTCCGGCTTGGTCGTGAAGAACGGCTCGAACACCCGGGCGGCGACGTCTTCGGGAATCCCGGGCCCCGAGTCGGTCACGCTCACGGCGATGAGGTCCTGCACGCGCCTGGCCGTGATCCAGATCCGGCCGGAGGGGGCGTCGCTCGCGATCGCCTGGCAGGCGTTGTTGATCAGGTTCACGAACACCTGCTTGATCTGGTTGGCGTT
>Ga0209806_1000120_pt1 | contig 46234 bp, 71 predicted proteins | sample GraSoiAngelo_152_FD_186166 | JGI IMG/M metagenome (GOLD analysis project Ga0209806, IMG submission 186166) | Grasslands soil microbial communities from the Angelo Coastal Reserve, California, USA - 14_1009_12_30cm (SPAdes) (version 2) | ecosystem: Environmental > Terrestrial > Soil > Grasslands ... | reverse complement strand
CGGGGGTGGGGGCGGCCCATTCGCGCAGACCGGAATGGGGGGGATGATGGGGGGCGGCCTCCCGAGTCTGTCGGGACAATCCGTCCAGCCGCCTCCGTCACCTCAAGCGGCCCCACCGGGAACGTCGCAAATGACCACTCCACCGATTGGGCAAGTCCCGGCACCTGCACCGTTACCCGTGAACACGGCACTGCCTCAAGCTCCCCAACCTCCCCCACCAGCTATGTCACCGTTGGGAGGAGCAACCCCAGGAGGACCCACTCCACCCGCCCCAGGAATGTCGGTGGGTGGGGAAGCGCGCTCCGAGGGTCGGGTCGGAGGGGAAGCCCCCGGGACTGGATCGGCGGGCGAACCTCGCGGGGCGCAACGGGGTCCGCTGGAACTCTGGTGAGGTAGATGGGATTCGGTAGTCCAGCGGGCGAATATATATGATTGGTGATGCCCGATGGAAACGTTTGTGTGCGAAACCTGCAACAAACAGTTCGAGAACTATCGGAGGAATCGTGCGCCGAGGAAATTCTGTTCATGGGAATGTCGGAAACGTAAACTCACATACCAATGTCACACATGCAAATCCATGTTCATGGCATATGAGCAACATAGTAAATCAGGGATGAGATTTTGTTCGAGAGTGTGTCACCTTGTACATAGGCGTTCTACGGAAAAATTCTGCCCACATTGCCGTAAGTATTATCCTCGCACAACAGAATGGTTTTATCATCATCAGCATGGTCGGCGATTTAAAGACGGATTATTCGGGTATTGCAAGTCTTGTGCAAGAGAGATGAAAAAGATAGTCAACAGGAATCATCTGCGACAACGTTTTGGTGTCCTCCCTACCATCGGAGATAAATGCGGAATTTGCGGATTAGAGTATGATCCTGGGGCAACAAAACAATCACAATTGGTTTCAGATCATAATCACTCGACGGGAATATTGCGCGGGTTTTTGTGTTCAAGGCACAACATCGCATTGGGTTCTTTCAATGATGATCCTGCGGTGTTACGTGCTGCGATCGCATATCTTGAACGAGAGGTAACTTCTCATCGGGTTTAGTTCGCCATCGGTAACTCAAAGTACCCAACCCAATTTAAATCCTGACCAAGCTAGATATCAGGGTCAAGCGTTAAATTGGTTAGGTACTCAGATCGGTCAACCCGGACCAGCATATCCCGGACAATTGACAGCACCACTTAGCGAACAACAAGCTCAGGCCATAGGAACTCAAGGCGCATTAGGTCAATTTGCAGCAGGTCCTGAAGCCACAGGTTTTAATGCCCTGGCGAACACCGCTGGGGGCGCGTACTTAAACGATCCGAACACAGCGAATCTGTTAGGGGCATCCCGTAACCAATTCATGCAGGACGTGCAACAGTTACGGGCACCGTTCCAAATGGCGGGTCAGACCGGATACTCGACCCCCGAGCAAAGCACGATGAACCAAGCGGCGGCGCAGTTCGAGACGGGACAAGCCCAACTCCAGGAGAACATCTACCAACAGGAACGGGCGAGACAACAGCAGGCGGCGCAGGAATCTGCAGCTCTTGGCATGGGAGCCGGGGCGCAGGGGCTTCAGGCGTTGACCATGCCGCAACAAACTCAGCAAGACGCGATGACGCGACTGTATAACGACTTCCTTCGGCAGCAACAGAATCCCTGGATGGCGGCCGGTGCGATGCCGGGGTTAACTGGGGCGACCGGACAAACGTCCACCGGATCGCAGGGTGGGTCGATCTTCGACACGCTCGGCGGGCTGGGGAGTTTGGCTGGACCGGTGGCGCTTTTGAAAATGGCAGGGTTCTTCTAGATATGTTTCCAAGTTCGTCGTTGGAGAATGGCGGCGATGGTCGGGTGTGATACGCGATATTTTCTCGAAAGTGCTGCTGCTGATCCATGCTTTACGGTGAAACTGGATCGGATCGCATGAATATCTGTTTCTGTAAGTTTCGAATTACAATGATGCTCCCCGCGACGAACACGGTCAGGACGGGTGTGTACGCCATTGTTCATGCCGGTTGCGGTACGTCCTTTTTGTTTCGCATCAACCCGATTCTCTTTTTGCGTTCCACAAAATAGATGGTCAGGATTCACGCACGAAGGGTTGTCGCAGTGGTGACAGACGAGAAGATTTTCAGGGATAGAGCCATATGTTAATACCCAAGCCACGCGATGGGCGCGTTGGCTACGTTTTGATCGTGGCAAATCGGAATCATAGAACCATGTTTTGCCATATCCTCTGGGGGAGCATGGACCCATCCATAGCCAGCATGGACCAGTTTTATCCACTTGTGACCAGAAGCGTTCCACAAACGGGCGAGAGATTCGTGGCATGAGTATTCATTCTATCTTAATCATACAGGGTCCTGCATAGAATGGCATCCAACTGGGGCGGGTACAACCCGTTCGGGACGCTCAGTAGTCAAGCGTCGGCATGGCTCCCGGCCATTCTTCAGATGCAGCAGCAGAAGCGACAGCAGATGCTCCAGGCTTATGAGATCTTTCGGCAAATGTATCCGAATCAACCTCCGCCTCAAGGGATGTTAGAAGGGGTGCAGAAGGCGGTTCCTGGGTTGCAATTTCCTACGCGTCCGGTCATGACTCCTGGGATTCCCGCCGTTCCAGGGACGCCTGAAGTTCCCGGAACACCTCCTGCATCGCAGGACATCAACGCGCCGACAGGAGAGATGCAGACCCCCGCTGGATATCAACCCGAGACTCCAGGAACACCCGCTATTCCTCCGCAACCGACAGGGGCGACGGAGATCGTGCCGCCGCAGACCGATTACTCTCAGCGGACGATCGCCCAGGTCATGCCGCAGGCGCTCCCTGCGCTCCAGAAGATTCTGGGGCCCGATGCGGGCAACATTCCCGTGAATCAACTCCAACAGATCGCCCAGGTGAACCCAGCGATCCAACTGGTACTTTCGCAGACCGGGTTCCAGCAGGCGTTCGGTGGAGGGGCACCAGGGACGGGAATGACCTTCGGCACGTTCGGAGCGACCGGCGATCTTGGAAGTCAACAGATCCCCATGTTCCTCTGGGACATGAAGACCGGACAACCGGACCCCGCCAAGGTGGAAGCGTTCATTCGGTCGCAGGGCGCGCAACCGATGACGGCCTACGAGAAGGCGCGGATCGGCCAGCAACAGGCGACGCAGCAGACGACCGGCGAGCGCGCGGCGGTGACGCGATTGAGCACGGTGGTCGAGCGGGCCGTGGCGAACGCACGATCCATCGCGACGGGTGGGGGATCGCAGGCCCAAGTCCATAACGCCCTCAAAGCTGCTCGGGATACGCTGGAGGCGTTCAAGAAGAAGAACCCGACTGTGGATGTGGGCGATCTTGAAGCGTCGATCCCGCAGAGTCAGGATTTGATGGGGGCGGGAGCACGCGGGAGAGCGACGACAGCTCGTGAGACTGAAACGTTTGTGGAGCGTCTTCCTCCCGGGCCGCGTGAAGCGATTCATCGCCTTGAGGAGTTGCTCGATAATACCTATCAAGCCAACCCCAAGGATCCAAATGTATCTGGGTTGACGAAACGGTTGCAATCGCTTTATGACAAGTATCATGTTCCTGGACAGGCCCAACCGAAGCCCAAGGTCCCGACGCAACCAGGGGTGCCTGTGCCGGCGGGTGGTCCGGCGACCCACGCTCCGACCCAGCGTGCAGCGGATGCGTTTACTGCGATGATGGCAAGTGGGTCGATCTCGCCAGCGGCGTGGAAGTTGCTTGCCACGGAAGAACAGGCGTGGCTTCGGAAACAGGCAAACGCGAACGGCATCGCCATCCCTGAATTGACCAAGGTGCCATGATCGATCCGTGGGCGGAATTCACGAAGAAGTACGGTGGGGAGACGCCCGCACAACCCACGACACCGCAGGCGGGAACGACTCCCCAAGGCGATCCGTGGGGTGACTTTCACCAGAAGTACGGGGGGACCGCGCCGACGCCACAGGCGACCACTCCCCAGCCCGCATGGTGGCAGCGGGCGGCGCAAGGTGCCCTTGGGCTCGGCCAGCGGGTCGGGCAGGTGCAATCGGCGATTGCGAACGCTCCGGGGTTCAAACAGGCAGGGGACGTGATCCGGCCCGTGATGAATCTCCCGTCCCCGCTCTCCTTGGCCGGGCACATTGACCCCGCGACCGGGAAGCGTGTCGCCGATCCCGAGACTGTTGGGGAAACCATCGGGAAGATCCCGCTCATGACGGGGATTGCCGCTCCGGTCATACGGTCTGCCTCGATGGTCCGAGCCGCTGAAGATGCAGCCCAGAAAGCGGCCAAGCGGGCGGTCGTAAAGGATGCCGCGCAATTGACGTTAGTGAAAGCTCAAGAATCCGCCGTGCAAGCACAGGCGGCGCAGGCGACCAAGGCTGTTCACCCGCCGATCCAACTGAAGCTCCCGCTCTCGCCCGCATTGATGAAAACGCTTGAGAGCGAGAAGGGTGCGATCAACACGAAGCCGATCGCCGACTATCTCCAGAAGCAGCATCAGGTCCAGACGTTCACGGGTGATCTCGGCGACCAACTCTATCAGATCCATCGGCAAGCGGACGCAGCCGGAGTCGATGCACGCAATCTGATGCGGACGATCGGGCAAGAGATGACCCCGAAGGATTGGGAGGCTATTTACCACGCTCGGGAAGTACGAGATCCAAGCGCACTTACCGAGACGCAACGACATTGGTACAACGTGACATCGGGGATCATCGATTCAACCGAAGAGATCAAGCAATCGCTCCCGAAGCAATTCCGTCCAGTGACAGGGGTTGGATACATTCGTCGGTTCGCGCTCGGTGAAGGGTCGTTGGTGGAACGTGTCCGTCAAGGAATGGTGAGCGGACGCACAAGTATTCTCCGAACGACCACGGATGCGTTCAAGCACCGCCGATACGTCGCGTTGACGGATGTCGCGACCGGGACAAAGCAAGTGGTCGCGCAGATCAGCGGACGGTTGGTGAGTCCGTCTGGGGAATCGCTCGGGACAATGGCGCGGCTTAAGAGTTACGAGGAACTCATGACCCGGGATCTTGCGCCAATGGAACGACGGTTGGAGAAACTGACCCACCAGATCGACGTGTTCCGGGGATGGTCGGAACGTTCCCCGGCTCGGGTCAATGCGGTCGTGAACGCGCTTGCTCGGAATCTCGGCAAAGTGGCCGACACGCTCGCCGATGAGATCAGCACGATCGTCCCGAAACTCGGCCCTGAACTTCGGAGGGAGCAATCTCGATTAGCGAAGTTGGTGCAGGCATTCCAGGAGGCTCGGGCGATCGGCGGAATTCCTGTCGTCAAGAAATTCGATGCCCTCCAGGAACGGCTCAAGGCGGTTCAACAGCAGATCACCCAGGTCAAGGCTCGGTATGATCCGGCGAGTCTCGAAGATAAGGTGTTCATCGGTAAGGACGGCAAACGGTATCTCCTGGGCGAACCGACGACGGCCGAGATCGAAGCGCAGACCCCACAGCGATACTACAAGAATGCGCTGTTCTCGTCGGTGGTCGATCACCTGGAAACGATGCAGATCGCTCGCTCGAACGCATTCCTTGAGCATCTCAAACAAGACCCGGATTTCCTGAAACTTGCCATGCCTCCTGATCTTGCGTGGCAGGCCCCGAAGGGGTGGACCTCGACTGAGGTCCCGCAGTTTATGGGATGGCGGATGGATCCTCGTGTCGCTCGGGCGTTCAATGCCGCAATCCCGCAGAGCCGGACGTCGAGCGATATTCTCGCGGCACTCCGTTGGTTAAGTCGGTCGGCGGTGAACATCGGGTTCGTGAACCCCTTGATTCATACACCAAACGTGGCGTTCAACTGGGTGGTGGATCGAGGGACAGCACGGATGCTCAACCCGGCATCCTGGAATCGGTTGCGGATCTCCAGCGTGAAAGCGTTCAACGCCGCATTTCACGTCAACGAGGACTACATCGACGTAATGCGACATGGTGGCGGTCTCATGCGAGAAAATGGGACCGCTGCGGAAGTTCGATCGTCACTTCTTGATATGGCACGGCGTGAACTCAAGGAGAATCCCGGCACCATTGACGGAATGGCGACCCATCTCGGCCGGACCGCTCGCGATGTAGTTGATGCCCCGTGGTGGCTGTCCCATCATGCGACCTGGGCGACGAACGATTTCTTCTATCTCCAGCGCGTGTTCGAGCGCGAGATGGAGGGAATGTCTCGGATCGATGCGATCCGCCAGACCGATCGGTTCATCCCAAACTACCGATTGCCGGGGACGATCCTCGGGTCGGGCGATCTCTCGCGGGTGTTCCGAGACCGCGGATTCGTGATCTTTGCCCCGTACCACTATGGGGTTCTCAAGGCGTGGGGTCAGATGGCGACCGGATTGCTCGGGCGTGTTCCATTCGCCGAACGCGCTGCCGCGGCCGACAAGTTGGCGATGGCGGGGATTCTGCTTCTGGGTGTCGTCCCGGCGATGGATCATGTGTTCCAGCAGATGACGGGCAATCCGAGAACCCGAGCTCGGCGTGCCGGGGTGTTGGCTCCCGCCTACAATCTTGGGCGTACGCTCGAAGGGACGCTCCCGCTCGATTACGCGGTCGAGAGTATGGTTTCGCCGAGTCCGTTGGTTGGGTCGGCGCTCGAACTGTCACATCGTCGCGAGGAATGGACGACCCCAGGGCACAGTCCGACCGAGAATCTTGTTCAGGCACTCAAGGTGGCTTCGGGAGGAATTGCCCCGTACTCAATTCGCCAGATGATCCAACAAGGGACGGGCATTGGGCAGACCATCCTCTCGCCGGTCATGACACAACCGAAGCTCACGCCGGCCGAATCGTCAGTCCGTCAGTTTATGTTCACAAAGGCACGATTGCAGGCTGAGATTACAGGGTTACAGGAACAGGGCAAAGGTGAACAGGCTCAACGGACCGCGCACGCCTACAACGATCGGTTACGGAAATTGGTGACGCAGGCGCTCAAGGATGAAGGGGTCCCGGTCAATGGTTCGGTTGTCGAACAGTTTGTCCGCCAACATGGGGTGAAACTGGGGACCCCATTCGGTATCCAGCAGAAGGAGCGACGAAAAGAGGAACCGTTCTCGATCCAACAGGTGATGCGAAAGCACCCCCCAGGTCGGGTCTACGCCCCAGGACCTCCTCCATGAACGTCGAACTGGTGGTCGGTGGCTGATGTATTGGCACGACGTCGGACGCCTCAGTATGACCGCGTTCATCGTCATCGGCGGGATGGCGGTCCCGTGGCTCCTCATCGGGGTGTTCCTCTGGTTCTGGGAGCGGTACATCCAGCAGGTGCACGGTGCTGACCGGATTCAAGGAGTTCCTCCGGCCGTGGAAGCATCGTCTGACCCGGGAACACGATCTGTATTGGCTGGTCCGGCAGATCCAGAGGATCCGGGAACACAGACCGGTCAGGACGGTCCTGGACATCGGAGCGTCAATTGGACGTATGACGACCTTGTTCGCGACGACCTTTTCCGAAGCAACTATCTACTGCTTCGAGCCCCAGCAGGCGTCGTTCAACCAACTTGCCAAGGTCCCGTTCGGATTTCCGGGGAGGATCTCGACGTGGGATATTGGCCTTGGGACCGTGAATTCTACGCTGCCTATGCGGCGTTACATGAGGCCGGAATCGAGTTCGTTCCTGCCGATCCAACCGTACATGATGCACGACAACGGCGAGATCGGTGTGGAGATGGTCGAGGTCCAGCGGCTCGATGATTGGGCCGAGAAGCGAGTCACTCACATCGACTTCATGAAGGTGGACGTGGAGGGGACCGAGCTGGAAGTGTTCCAAGGCGCTGAACGGACACTCGAACAGACCGAGACCGTCTACGTCGAGATGTGCTCCATGCGACGCGGGTGGCACAACCGGGACCATATCGAGACGTTCGAGCGCCTCCATGCGGCCGGGCTCACGTATGTCGGGTATTTCGGCGACCAACTCTTCTCACGCGACCCGGAGATTCTTCGGCTTGGGTAAGATCCTGTGGACGCTCCAAGGGTTCGATCCTCGTCCGCTCGTCCGCTTGACGTTCTCGGGATTCCGGGCCGGGTGGAAAAGAGACCGGGACGAGGTGGATCGGTTCACCCCGAAGCGGACATGGTGGAACCTGATCCAATTCCGGGTTATCACGTACTTCATGGGGGTCAATCAGGACACGATGCTGTTCTTCATGAAGGACCAATTCTCCCTCGGCGAGGTGGAAATGCTGATTACGACCATGCCGCCGGGGATCGGTCCCCTCATGGTGCAACGGGTGCAGATCACGGACAAGCCTCCCCCCGAGACCCAGAGCCCGAACGGAGAGACGAAGGATATCGTCGTGACGGCTGAACCGTTCGACCACGCCGTCCGATGAACACCGCGATGCTGGTCGGGGCGTTCTTCACCGTTCTTGTAACACCCATGGCGGCCTTCACCGAGGTCAAGTGCGCGATTACGCACCTCGGCCTCGTCATCATGGTCATCGGTGCGCTGTTCGCCCACCTGACCCCTACTCCCTTGGATCTTCCGATTGCAGCATTCGTAGGGGCGATGCTCGTCGGGGCCATGTTCTCCAGGAACGCTCGGATGGGGGTTATTCCCCGAACCAGACGCGGGGATGGGGTGATCACCACCCTCGCCTATGGAGTGACGGCCTTAGTCGTTGCCAGGATGCCCGTAGAGGCCCGGAATCTCCTCTTGGAATGGTCCGTAGGGGTGGGGATGGCCGTTTGCCTTGTCGCCCTCGCCCAGGCCCAGAATCAATCGTGGGCCAGACGGATCGGCGGGGCGAAGGAGAAAACGGACGGGGCGTGGGGGACGATCGGGAATCCGGGATTATTGGGCGGGTATTTGTGCCTCCTGTTGCCGGTATCGGTCTGGTTCGCCATGTCGGGGATCTACTGGATCGTTCCTGTAGTGTTGTTCTCCATGACCCTGTTCGTGACGGGGTCGCGGGCGGGGATGCTCGGGATGATCGTGACATTGGTCTGGGCGGGGGTGACATACTCGGTCTGGGGGGTCCTCCCGATTCTTGCGGGGATTGCCTGCGGGGCTTTTTGGTCGCAGCGCCTCTTCGACCGGACGCCCGTCAAGAACGTCGCCGAGGACCGAGCCTTCCTCTGGGGATACATCGCCTCCCAGATCGCCCGGAAACCCATCTTCGGGTGGGGACCGAACACGCTCATTGCTCCGGTACCAGATCAGCGAGCCGAGATCCACGATACCGCCCATAACGTGGTCCTGGAGATCGCTCATCATGCTGGCCTCGTGGGACTTGGGGCGTACCTCTGGGTTTGGGGAACGGCGCTTCTGGGTATCCACATCCCTGCTGTTTCGGTCGGGTTAGCCTCCTATGCCGTCTGGCTCATGTGGATGTGGGACGCTCTTGGAGCGGCAAACGTCGCATGGAGCTACCTCGGGATGATCGGGTGACGACCGGTTTCCTCGGGATGTCGCACATGGGACAGGTGGCGGCCGCGTGTTGGGCGTACCGGGTGGGGTTGGTCCTTGAGGTGGGCGAACGAACCCCGCTCACGAAGCCTGAACCTCGGCTCGAACTCTTGATGGCGAACCCCCGGACGACCGACCTCTCTCGATTACGCGAGTGCTCGATGGTGATCGTGTCCCAGGATGTCCCATTGGGAGCCGATGGGCGAGGGGATGAATCGGCGATCCGATCACTCATTGAAGAGGCTCTTCCGTACATCGCCTCGACGGTGTTTCTCGTCATCATGAGCCAGGTGTCCCCGGGGTTTACGCGGTCGATTCACGAACTCCGGCTCTCGAAGGGTGGAGTACCAGTCTTCTATTGGGTCGAGACGATGGTGCTCGGCCAAGCGGTCGAGAGGTTCTTACATCCTGAGCGGATCATTCTCGGGAGTGTTGTCCCCGACGCTCCGCTCCCGTGGTTGGTTGAGGATGCGGTGAAGCAGTTTAAGTGTCCGGTCCTCGTGATGAAATACGAGAGCGCGGAACTGTGCAAGATGGCGATCAATACCTGTCTCGCGAGCTCGATTGCCGCCGCGACCACTTTAGCCGATCTTGGGGAGCGGATCGGCGCGGAGTGGGATGAGATCATGCCGGCGCTCCGATTGGATAAGCGGATCGGCCAACACGCCTACATCAAGCCTAATCCTGGATTGATCGGTGGGCAGCATCTTATCCGGGATCTCTTGGCGTTGAAGCGGATCGGCACGGAACACGGAGCAGAGACGGACTTCCTCGACCACCTCCTCCCCAGGGTGGCGGTACGGTGAGTGCTGTGGGCAGGAAACTAGGTTTTTCGCCTCCGACGGCGGCGACCCTTGAAAAACTCACGACCGTACTGTATCGGGTTGCGCGGGGTGAAGTGTGGCCGCATAAGCACGGCTGGCCGGTGGAACGCTGCAACTGTACGTGGTGTAGCAAGCATTGGAACTCGCGAAGGAGAAAGAAGCGTGGCTAAGAAACGTGCTTCCAAGTTTCACCGGTTACGACACCATAAATCGCTTGGTAACTGGTTTCGAGAAGATCTCGGATCTTGGAGATCGTGAAGTTTGTTCTGTGGAGATCACGAATTCTACGCACCAGCGATTCAGTCAAAATACTGCGGTGGATGCGTGTGCCGTAAGTATGTCGCATTTTCTTCACGGCATCGTGTTTGTTGGTTTTGGCAGTTCCTAAATAAAGATGTGCTGGGTTGACGCAGGATGGGTTATCACAAGTATGACAAACCATCATTCCAGCGGGGACTTCCTTGGCATGATGAAGTTCCCACGAAAATCGATGGGCCGAGATAATTTTCCGAGCGTTATTCGGCGGGAAATACATACTGATTTGCCCGTAATATTTTCGGTTGTGTGCACCAGTCCAAACCCAGCATCCATCGATTATTCTGGTGTGCGACCAGAAACGCTTATCGAGAGGCCACGATTTGCGAACATACATGGAGAGAATATTCAATGGCGAATGTAGCTACTCCTATCACGCTGTTCGAGGCTGGCGTCGACAACTATTTGGATGCCATTCAGCGGATCAACGAGAACGGTCAGACCACGAAGCAACAACGGGTTGTTACCGAAGACCAAACCGGCAACAACCAGATGGTATTGCTAGATTATTACAATCCGGGGGATTCGCAGAACAGGCTCCGCTACGAAGGCGTGAACACTCAAGGGGCTGCAACCGGCGATGCCACTTGGACGATCCGCCAGTTTACGTGGACCGCCGGTCCGGTGGCCGGAGATTTCGTCGTGACGAAGATCCAGGTGCTGACCGGCGTGTGGGATAACCGCACGACCTTGCCGTGGGTATAGGAATGACTCCTGAGCAACGGACGGCGATCCGTCATGCGTTCCTGGGTCGCGAAGGATTAGTGACTCAAGGGTTACGGGATACGCGATTGTTTCCGACGCTTTGGCGCGGACATATTTCGAAGCGATTGATCGACCTCAAGGATCTTATTGAGGCGATTGTCGGAGATCGAAAGGAGGATCCATGAAATGACATGAGTTGGACCGACGACGACGTGAAGAAGATCGACCGTACGGACGCCCCCAGTTACCTCCTCCCCGACTCCCGACTCAATGGTGAAGCCAAAGGGATCGTCCGCGGCTATCACCCTCTTGTGGGGAGTATCAACTGGCAGCCGATCTACTGTGCGAACTGCGGGGTCCTCGATGGGTACTACCCGATCGAGAACATCGACTTCGCGTTCGCGCTGTGCCCCAAATGCGCTGAACAATGGGGGAACCTCGCGGGGACGATGCTGATGCCCGATGAGGTGTACTGGAAGCGCGTCGAGCAGTTCCAGATCGAGAAGTATGGACGAGTGCTTCCGAAGCCTGACTTTCAACGGATGATTGACAGAGACCACGAACTACAGCTGTTACTCAAAGGAGGAAGATGATATGCCACTTGTATTCACCGACGCTCCAGGCGTGACGCTCACCACGTCCGCTGCCACGAACACCGCGACCGATCATTTTCGAATCTCGACCGGCGCGGCTGCAACAACGAGCGGCACGAACCAGTCGCGGAACGTGAGCGTGCAAGCGGTCTACGTCACAGGGCGTGGCGCCGGTCTGACTCAGATCTCCGGCATCACGTACCGCATCCAGCGGTGGACGACCCTCGCCTCGACCGGAGGGACGGCGATTACTCCGGCCCCCGGAGACCCCGGGTTCCAGGCGGCCACGCACGGTGCCCAGTATGCCGCGTCCGGGGTCAGCTTGACGGTCGGGACAGGTGGTCCGACGTTGCTCAAGGCGATCGGCTCGGGCGCGACGGGTCCTGGCGGGTGGGTCGCCCCGAACCCAGACTCCCTCTTGACGATCGTGGCGAACAACACGACCAACTCGATCGATCTGTGGAGCCACTGCGGTACGGCCAGCATTCCGTTCGAATTTTCAGTGGAAAGCCAGGAGTGATCGCGCAAGCGTAATACGTGCCTCGGCTCCACCTCCTCTACAGCCCCCCCGAACCCGTCGCGTCCCCGGGGGATGATTGCGCGATCTCTCTGTACGATAACGGGACCGATTGGGGGGTCCGAATCAATGCCGCCGATGTCGCCCTCGGTGGAACAGCAGGAGTCATCTGCTGTAACGGCGGAGGGAACATCGCCTCCCGGATCATCCTGAACACGGGAGCGAGTAGCCTCCGGACGCTGCGCTTTGGGGCGGGGACGTGGACGAACTCGAATACCGCTGAAACAATTCTCCCGCACGATAACACGTTGATCGAGGGGCACGGGTGGGATACAATTCTCCAAGAACCCCCAGGTGATCAACCTCTAGGTCCCCCAACGATTACATCAATCTCGGCCTCTTCGACAGGCGGGACGCTTGCGACGGGAACATACTATTACAAACGGACGTCACTCGACGGATTCGGTGGCGGGGAATCAACACCATCGGCGGAGGTGTCTGTTGCGGTCACAGGACCGACGGGATCGGTCACGATCACGTACCCGTTCCTGAATGGCGCGATCAATGATCGGTTTTATCGCGGGACGAGTTCGGGTGGGGAGAATGTGTATTTCAGGCAACCGAATGGCTCCACGACATGGACGGATACGGGAGCGGCCGGGACCGCAGGAACGCCGCCTTCTGTGAACACCGCCAAACTGTCGCAGCCTTTGTCATGGTTCTTGATGCGTCCGCTGAATGCGGCGGGACAGCGGACGAATATCTCGATGCGAAACATCCAGTTGCTCGGGATGCCCGGGAAGATCCCGAACGCTTCACAAGCAACGGTAAACACTGGGTTATTGAACGGTGGGACATATCAGAATATCTGGTTCAATAAGACGACGGCGATCGGGATCACGATCGGGGAAACGAACAATGCCAGCAACGTGTGCCAGGATATCGTGATGCGGGGATGCAAGATGACGAATGTCGGTGGAGGTGTTCCTCCAGATTTCCCCGGTGGGGGTGGGGTATCGTGTGCGATCGTGAACGGGAACCGCATCACGATTGATGGGAATACCTTTATCGACGCGCTCGGGAATACCATCATTGACCTCGAACCGAATACGGCCAACGATCCCATCACGAATATCTGGATCACCAACAATTACATTTCGCAAGAAGGGACGACCGGGACGGTCGAATCATTTTGTTTCGCGTTCGTGACGCACGCCGTCATCGGCGCATATGGCCCCATTCTGTTTCAGGGCAACACACTCCGCGACTCAATTGTCGAAACTCCGCCCGGATCAGGGAAGTGGTTTCCGGGATCAGGACTAAATTCCATTCTGCTGAATCTGGATGGTGTTTCGGGATCGGGGAAGATTACGATCGATAATAACGATCTCCGTGGGTGTTATTCCAACTGTCTTGTCATCCAGGCCCTCAACGATAACACCATCACGAACAATCATTTCTTCATGGGGGGCGATATCACGGTGGTCGGGACGAACAACACGATTTCCGGTAATTACGTGAGTGCGGCGAACGACCAAGGAGACGGAACGATTAATTCGACGATCCGGGAATTGGCTGGGGGCGATTTCAATACGCTCAAGAACAACCAAGTCAATATCGCCGAGGTGATCGTCGGCACCCATTCTACGGTTTCAGGTGAGACGATCGTGTCGCGACCGTCGTATCCGTGAGGGCTACCAATGGCTGTGATTTTTGATGCGACCGCGAATACGTCCGCGTCAACGGGAACATCTATAACATGGACCCATGCGGGTGCCGCAAGTCCGGCGAATTACTTATCCATCGTAGGTATCTCATATTTCGACATAACGGCATCAACGCTGAATAGCGTGTCATTTGGCGGGCAAGCGATGACTCAAATCATTGCGGCTAGTCCCGTTGCGAGCCAAAAGGCTTTTCTTTTCGGATTAATCAATCCGCCAGCGGGATCGCAAACCGTGCAAGCATCATTTTCTGCGAATGTGACCGGATTCATCGGCGGATCGTCGACATTTACCGGAGCGGACCAAATCACGGGATGGCATAATGCTACTTCAGTAGTTCGGTCAGTCTCTGGCGGAGCCTTAAGTTTAACGATCACCAGTGCATCAGGTGAAATGACAATAACGAATATGGATGGATATGAAGACGGTACTCAAACATTTACAACAAATCAAACGCAACGGTGGAATGGGACTCAACAAATAACTGGCGCAGGGGATACGGCGCTGGGAGCCGCTTCGGTAACGCATACCTGGACGCCGAATATCAGCACGACTTATATTGCCATCGTCGGCGCCTCGATCATCGCGGCGGCGGCAGCGGCCGCCCCTACCGTCGGTCTCCAGACCCCGATTATCCATCAGCCGCCGATCCTGATCCAGACATGGTGACCTAGTGGCGACGATCGGGAACCAGACCCCGCCGGCGGGCACAACGGTGTTCTCGCTGGAAACAACCCCCCAATACATCTCTGGGTGGCACGCCTATGTCGTCGATGCGACGGGGAATGTCATCTCGGAGTTCGATAGCGACACGCACACCTGGGATGTGTCATTGCCCGCGACCGGGATGGTCGTGCTGATGGTGCGGTTCACCGGGACCTATGACGGGGTGCACCCCTATCAGCAGGTCTATTCCGGGCGCGGTCTCACGACCCTCGACCGCCCCACGTTCGCGTACTTCGGCACGGTCCCGAAGACGGGGGCCGTGATGACGGACGCCCAATACTCAACGGTGCTCAACCAAGCCGTGCCGCCGAACCCGCGCCAGGGATAGTTTATGCCGGTCAATTATCAGCAAACCGATGGGAATACGGCGTGTGCGTTTGCCGCGTTCTGCTCCAGCCTAGCCCTTCTGAGCGGGACCGGATCGCTCCATGCGAACCTGCAGGCGATTTTCGGCGGGACGGCCGGATCGGGCAACTTCACCCTCGGGTTGGCGGCGAGTCAGACGACCGTCATCGGGTGGGCGTTCGAGATCCCGATCACGAACGGGGAGAACTGGCTCGGCGGGACGTGGACGATCCGGCTCAACATCAATACCGCGAACGCAAATGTGACGTGGACCAACGTGGACATCTGCCGCGTGAGTTCGGGATGCGTGAGCCAAGCCACGATCGGGTCGGCCTCCGGGCTCGGGATCTCGCTCGGATCGACGGGGGTCAAGACGACGACCGTGACAGGATCCGCGCAGACCCCGAGTGCGAACGACAAGGTCTGGATCCTGTACGGGTTCACCAACAGCGCAGCCTCCGCGCAGAACACCGGGATTATTGACGACCAACTGATCGGGTCGCCGTTCATGTTTGCGATCCCGGACGAAGAGGATCTTGTCCTCCCGACCATGACGCCGCAACTGACCTTCTACGCCTCGGGATAAAATGTGCCCCGTGTCCTGCTCACCTGGCTACTGGCGGTCCCGTATCCGTGGCGTGATCCTGAGACGGTTCAGGATCTCTTCATTGATTATCTTGTCCCGCTGGGTCCGTTCGCTCCACCGGTCCCGTACGATCCGCCGGTTCCGCAAACGTTCGGCCGCCTCTATCTGCCGGATGCTGGTCAGGATGATGTTCCAAAACTTCACCTCAACGATGACGACAGTGAACGGGGATGGCAATCCTGGGTCCGACCGGTCCCGCAGACGTTCGGCCCGCTCTACCTTCCCGATGCCACCCATGACGTCCCGCGCCTCTATCTCCCGACCGAGGACGAATGGTGGTTCAGTTGGGTCGCACCGGTTCCTCAACTCCTGGGGCCGCTGTATGCTCCTGATCGTGACGCTGAGGATGTCCCGCGTCTCTACACGACGACCGATGAGGACGGCGTCTGGATCAACTGGGTCGCTCCGCGCTCGCAGGTCTTCCTCCCGATCTATCTGCCGGATGCGGACGTCCTCAAGGCGACCGTTGCGACCGTTGATGATGATATCCCATCGTTCGCGTTCACATCGACTGTTCAGACTCGATGGGTTATCAGCCCATGGGCCTCAGATGAATCGGCTCCTCAGCCTGTTGCCGATGAGTCCGAGACGTGGCAGAATTGGGTCCCAGCGGTCCCAGCTCAGAACCAGGTTTGGCTCCCGTGGCCGACCGATGAACCGTCTCCGCAGCCAGCCTTCGATGACGATGTGGTATGGGCGGTTTCAGGGTCGCTGGTTCAGATACGGCTTGTTCTTTCACCATGGGCGTCTGATGAATCCGCCCTTCAACCGATCGCCGATGACGACACTCTGTGGGTCGGTCCGCTCCTCACATCAGCGGCGATCCCACAACCAACCCTCGAACGCGATGAATTCGCTCCGGGTGCTGCTGCGGTCGTTGGTGATGAGGACAGCGTATGGTCGGTCCCTGTTCCGATCGCTTCTGCCCCGTCCGTGCAACTGGGATGGGCAACCGACGATCTTACTCAGCAACCAACGCTCGGTATCGATGATGATCTCGGCCCGACCTTCGTCTCGACGGTGGTTGTCCGACTCATCGTCTCACCATGGGCCTCGGATGAGTCCGCCCCACAACCCGTTGCCGATGAATCGGAGACCTGGCAGAACTGGGTTGCTGCGGTCCCAGCCCAGAACCTTGTCCAGCTCCCGCTCAGCGAAGCCGCATCTGGTGACTATCCTGCCCCAGCCCTGGGCGTGGATGAGGACTACTGGCAGAACTGGGTCCCGGCCATTGCGGCCCGGAATCTTGTCTGGCTCCCGGCGATCGATGATCTCGTTATTGCTCCTGTCACTCCGCTCGGTGTTGACGAAGACCTCGGTCCGACATTCGGCTCGACCGTTCTCGTTCGACTGGTCGTCTCACCATGGGCATCCGATGAATCGGCTCCTCCGGTTGCAGTCCCCGACGAAGATGCTTTCTGGCAGAACTGGGTCGCTCCCGTCCAGGCCGATGCCAACGTCATTGCGGTTCGGCCTCCGTGGTTCGGTGGGTGGACCGAGGACATCTTCGCTCAACTTCAGGAAGACTTCCTCGTCTACTTCGTTCTCGACGACAATCTCCCAGGTCCGCTGTATCGCCCTGATGCTGATGAACAAATCCTATCGATCCCGGCCATTTCCGATGAGGATCAATCGCTCGGCCCGATCCTTTATCAGCTCAACCTCAGACCGTTCGTCTATCAGCCACCACAGCAGGCGTTCACCGATACCGACGAGATTCCGCCGGTACTGCTCATCGATGACCTCTACCCGTACTTCGCCCTCCCGTTCCCAGCCAACCAACCGCTCGGGGTGCCGGCCTATGTGGGCATCCTCCGAGCCGGTGATGAATCGCAACAGTGGGTCCCGCAACCCGGAGGAGCCAAGGACGACGACTTCCTGGTGTTGCACATCGGACCACGACTCGAACTTACGTTACGTGGAAAGCTTAAATTCCGGGTGAATTGAATGGTCGTCATCAGCAACATCAGTAATCCGTCCGGGCCCGTCCCTCGTTCTGATTCTACCGTCACCCAGCAACCGCCCGCTCCCTCGCCAGGTGGTGGGGGAGGAGCCGCACGACCGACCGCTCATCGCTCGGGCAAGATCCTGCTCATCAGTCGGTTCGGGGAACTCCTCCCCCTCGCGGCGCGGATCGGTGCTACAGTGTGGCTCCCTGACCCCTGGTATCGGAAGCAGGGACTCTACAAGGGGATGGTCGATCAGGTGGATTCGATCCGGGAAGGGTTGAACCTCAAACCCCAGGCGGTGATCTTCGACCACACCGGAGACGACCGTCTCAAGCTCGGAGAACTTGCGGACGCCCTCCGCGCAAAGCACATCCCCGTGTGGGCCGGTGGGAAAGTAAACGACCTCCTCGAACAAAACCGCGCGTACGGACTGTCGGTGATGGTGCGGTGCGGCATTCCCATCCCGAAGACGGTGTTTTTCGATCCGTCCGGCGGGACCCCGTGGAAGTCGGTCGAGCTCGGGGCGAAGAAGAAGATCTTCCGCGTCCAGGGGCACATCCCCGAAGCCCAGGAGTTCGTGAAATCTGTCGGGGGCAGGTGGGTGCTGAAACCGTTCAACGGGTCAGCGGCGCTGAGTTACGTCGCCAAGGGTCCCGATGACATGGTGCATACCCTCGAACACGCGGGCGAGATGGGGGATCTCAAAGAGGACATGAAGTTCCTCCTCCAAGAGTACGTGAAGGGGATCGAGGTCTCAACCGAAGTGTGGGTGGTGAACGGGGAAATCGTCCCCCCCTATTCGGGAACGATCGAGACGAAGAAAGCGTTCGCCGGGGACCAAGGCCCGAACACCGGGTGCCAAACATCGACCGTGTGGGGGTATGGGGGGTTGCACACGAAGATCCTTCAGCAAACCCTTGGGCGCGACGAGTTCAAGGAATGGCTCAAAGGTCCGACCGGACCTGGGGGACAGACGTATCCCCCGTATAGTGGGCCAATCGACCTGAACTGCATCATCGACGAAGAAACCCACAAGCCAGCTGGCCTAGAATTCACTCCGCGGATCGGGTACAGCGCGATCTACGCACTCAGCGAGTTGTTTGCCGATGACCCACGGTCAGCGATTCTTGATCTCTGCGAAGGAAAGGCCCCGAGCATGGCGCTCAAGCCCGGGTACGGGTACGCTCTACGGGTGAGTATTCCTCCGAACCCCTTTACCGACGGCATGACCGATTCCCCGGCCGATCAACAGGCGTTCGAGACGATGATGGAGGACGCGACCCATGTCAGGATTAGCGGCCCGGTCGATAGCCCCCATGTGTGGTTATTGGACGCTCAGAAGGAGGACGACGACTACCGGACGGCCGGGGTGTCCGGGCACGTCATGGAGATCACCGGACAAGCGCGAAAGATTGAGGAGGCCCGGGACATGGTAAATAGCCTGTATGATGAGATTGAGGTCTCCGATAAGTTTGCGCGGGTAACTGACGGGAGTGATCGAGCGACGAGGGATACGGCGAAGTTACAGGCGTGGGGATACGAGGTGCCGAGATGATTATTTTTAAACGCGACGTCGCGGTCAAAGATACGATGTTATTTGAAGAGTATTTCCCGGATGTTCTTGCACTTGATCTTGAGGATAAACGCGAAGTCCTCAAAACCGCGATAGCGCGATGGATGTTCGTCGATGGGATCCTTGCGGGGGAGACTTATGGACATAAGGTACGAGATGTTGATGAACCTGTGCCTGGAGTGACCGATGCTGACCTTAGGATTGATTCCCGTTGGGACGCCGACAAAACATTCTATGTTTATACGACAGGGATTTTGAAACCCTACCAACGACAGGGGTACGCCAAGATCCTGAAAGCACACATACTTGGAGTTGTTTCCGGGCTTGGATTTGCGACCGTAATCGGGCATTCGAATGAAAACGGAAGCATTCAACTTAATCAATCATTCGGTGCTGAAGTTATCGGTGAGTATCCTAATTGGTTCGGGTCTGGAAACACCTATTTCATGTACCGTATCAACCTGTGAGACAAACTGAAGACTGGAACTGCGGGGCGTTTGCACTTCGACATATTTTGGAGCGACTTAATATTCGAATCTCTGGCGAACGTTTGGACATGATGCTGGATCCGAACCCAGATAAGACTATAGGGGCAATAAAGGGTGTGAGTCACGAAGATATGTATCGTGTCCTCGGCGAACTAAACATCAAATTCGTGTTTCAAGAAAATAGTTCCCTTGCCAAACTCCGAAAACATCTTCCTGCGGTCGTGAATTTTCAACGCGAATCAAACGGGCATTATGGGGTTGCGGAAACATGGAATGGCGGGCTCATCATCTGGGATCCGTGGACGGGTGGGAATTTATGGTATTCCGCTGAAGATTTTTCCCGCGATTGGTACAGCACATTGTATGGAACGCATTGGTGGTTGCATATTTTCTTAGATCAAGAGACTCCAATCGATTAAGGGAGGGATGATGGTGGTGCGGACATTCATGGTATTCACTACGGCGCTGCTGCTGGTGGGGTATGTGTTCGCCCCTCCAGCGATCGGGAATACGTGCAGCGGGGTGGTGATGTGTTCAGAAGGGAAATCACACTAGGTGCGAGGCCGCAGGTGGTGTGACCGACAGAGAGCGGCCGCTGATCGTCACGACCTAATGGAGAGGTGATCGCATGGATTCCGTCGCACTCGCAGGACTCATCACGACCGCATTGACCGAACTGGCTCAGGGAGGGGCCGCGTGGTTGGGGAAGGCCCTCCCTCCTCAAGTGAAGCAACTCCTCGCCCTCCTCGTCGCAAGTGGGGTGTCGCTCGTGGGATGGATCAATCTCCCACCGATTCCCGCGCTCGGCGCTCAAGGGAACGCCGCGTTGGGCGCGCTCGTCGCGTGGTTCTTGTCCATGGTCGTCCACGATTTGGCGGTGGCACCGAGTCAGCCGAAAAAGGCATAACGGGATGTTTCATGAGACGTGATGCCCTGGCCCAGCGACGAGCACCCACAATCCCGAGAATCCGACGCGGTTGCCTCGCGAGTCAGCAACCTTGAGGTACGGATGGCCCTCGTGGAAAACGCCATCGCGACGACGGGGAAAGAAAAGGGCGTCTTCGATCAGCAGACGAGGGAAAATAATCTACCGACTAGGGTGGCGCTCAGTGAAGAACGAATCAAAGCCGTGAACCGGTTGATGTGGGTCATATTGGTGGCGTTGATTACAGGAATGGTCGCGACGAACATCCAACTCTATATGTTCCACAAATGACCCCGAGCGACACCTGCTACAAACTGATCCAGTCATTCGAAGGCTGTGAACTTTCTGCCTACCGGGATCCTGTTGGGATTTGGACGATAGGCTTCGGCCACACGTCCGGTGTGATGGAGGGACAGACGGTCACGTTGGCTGAGGCCGAGGATCTCCTCAAGCAGGACGTGAAGAATTTCTCCGGCGCTGTCGAGGCGTGGGTGCATGTGCCGTTGTCCCAATCCCAGTTTGATGCGTTAGTTTCGTTTGCGTATAACGTGGGCACCGGGGCGTTCTCTCAGTCAACCATGCTTCGCTTGTTGAACGCCGGCAACTTCGCCGAAGCCGCGAACCAGTTCCCGTTGTGGGTCCATGCGGGGGGAGAAGTGCTTCCTGGACTCGTCCGACGTCGTGAAGCGGAACGCCAACTCTTTCTCCAAAAGGACGCCTAATGGAAGCCATCGCGATCGCGTTGTTCATCCTGTTGTTTGGTGCCGCGGCCATTGGGAAAAACATCGATATCATCCACATCTCGACCCCACCGAGGCCTGCAATCCAACAGGAGATCCCTACTCACCCTCCCTTGTCCCATCCGACACCCCACGAAACGGGGGACCGCTCATGAGCCTTGCCGCTGCCCCACTCCCTCAGCCCGACCCGACGCTCTTGCCGGTCGCTACCACAGCACAGATCCCCCTGACCGCCGCGTATGCCGCGCTCAATGTGCCATCCCTACCTCATGGGGGGTTCTACCTCGATCCGACGACCGGAGTGAAGATCCACAAACTGACCTCCCAGGCGTTCCCTCCGGGGGCCGGATCTCCAGGGCTGAGCTGGGGGCACGCGTACGCCGAAGGAGGCGATGAAGTCTCCCTCCCCTACAACGGCAAACGAGCGATCCATCTCTATCAAGGGGACGGGTGGCACACGCTGATCGATTTCGACCCGGCGACAGGAGCGGTTGGCAATCCCCGGGTTCTCACCGGTCCCCTCCAGCCCGTTGCGGACCTCGGGTTCGCCTTCTCGAACAATCCAGCGACTCCGAATTACGCCTACATTGGAGCAGGGGATGGAGCGATCCGACGGTTCGATTGGTCAACTGGGCTCGAAGTCCCGGGGGGAGGGTTCCCCCATATGGACGCGACCAATTGGCCGACGTGGCTGCATCAGGCCGAAGCGGACAGCTTCTTCGTCTGGATGCGTGGAGGGACCGGACCGACGATTGTGGGGTACGAGCCGAGCACGGGAACAGCGAAGACGTACACGAACGCGAACCTGAACGAACCGCGCATCGATCGGGCGGGGCGCTACATCGGCATCTCGATGACCACCCCGCAGAACGGCATTGTACTGTGGGATTGGCTCCAGAATACGATCACCTGGTCAACGGACGGGACCGTCCCCTTCGCCCACATCGCGAGTCTCCGGAGACGCTGGGTGGGGGTGGATTGGAACATGAGCTACCCGCCTGACTGGACCGTGTGGGACCCGACCGTGCCCAATGTGACTCATTTCCCAGGACCGGGAAACGCCACCCTCGTTCACGGGTGCGGTAACTGGATTCAGCACCCGGCCAACCTCGGCGATCAATGGGCGCTCCTGAACCACTACGGGTCCCTCCGGCCCCCCGAAGCCTATTGGTTGAGTCCGGGCGGGATGGTCTTGGTCACTCCGAACGGCCGGAGACGTCTCTTAGGTCACGCCTATAACACGACCAACAATTACACGTTTCTCTCGTTTGCCAAGTTCTCCCCGGACGGGCGATACGTGCTGTTCACCTCCGACATGGACGGCTCCCCAAGATCGGACGTCTTCCTCGCCGAGCTGCCGACAGGATCGGCTCCTCCCCCTCCGCCACCCCCTCCCAGCACGAAACTCTGGACCGGGACCGTGACCGCCACCCAGGACCCGACCGGGCGGTTGGTGATTGCTGGGGTCCTCACCTAGAACGCCCTAGGTCGTCCGTTTCCCTCGTTCCACACGATGTTTCTGCAACCGCTCGATCTCCGCAGGACTTAGCACCCGTCCCTGTCGTTTCTGCCTCGGCATGACGCATGGAATGGGGAGCTCCCATTCCTCGCCCCACCACTCCCCGGCCGGACCCTTACTCACACTCACCTGTTTCCCGCCCCTGATCTTTGCAATCCGAGCAGCAATATGCCTGCTAGACGAGAAAACATGAGCCACACGGTCCGCTTCTGACCATTGAATCGTCGTTTCTCGTTCTGCTTGTGTGAGTTTTGCCACTTGTAGCCTCCATTCTCACTGTTACCACGATCATAATCTATCTTGACACGATAGTCAATCCATGCTACCGTAATAAACAAGCGTTCGTAGGGAAGGGGGGAGTCACAATCAGGTACCTCGTGGAACTGGAAATCCGCGGCGCGCTCGAACGCGAACTCCGCACTGATGTGATCCAAGGCTGTCTCCTCGTCGAACAACTCGTCCGGGACGGGTTCCTCAAATACCCATCGGTTACAGGAGACACGTTCTTGAGCGTCCGGGCGATGGAGCATGTGACGGTCCCCACGGGGAGGGTGCCATAATCTGAAGGGGGGATGGAGATGCCAAAAGGAGTGTATCCGCGCAAGGCAAGTCATGCCAAGGGGATCGTGACCTTGGTGGCAGCGGCGAATAAGCAAGTTAAGAATCTTCATACGACCGCGAACGGCACAGAGTTAGTCCGACTTCTGACCGTGGAACGTGATCGTCTCGCACACCAACTCGATACGGTGATGGCGGCACTCAGCGTGTTTGACCAGAAAGCACACCGATGAGCCTCGCCGCCGAGCGCGTCCGGGCGGTCCGGAAGCGCGATGGTCATTACTGGCTCGAAGGAGAGAAGTATGTCGCGGTCACGGAAGTCCTCTCGGTCATCAACAAGCGGGCCCTCATCCATTGGGCGGCGAAGACGGCGGCTGGACTCGTCCTTTCCGACCCTGATACGTATGATTCCGTGGAAAAAGCCGCTGCGGGCATTTACGCAACGAGAGATAAAGCTGCTGACCGTGGTTCTGTCATCCACTCAGTGGCGGAAGCCTTGGGTCGCGGGGCTGGTATTGATGTCGCAACAGTCCCCGAGCAATATCGTGGGTATGTTCAAGCCTTCGCCTCATGGGTCGCGCAGACCAAACCCACACCCCTCTTCACCGAAGCGAACGTCTACTCGACTCGGTACAAGTACGCCGGGACGACCGACCTCATCGCCGCGTTCCCGGACAAGCAGATCCGGTTGATCGACTACAAGAGTTCAAGTGCAGGGCAAGTCTATCCGGAAACATCCCTGCAAATGGAAGCGTACCGCCGATGCGATTTCATTCTGCCCCATGTGAACGGAGATCAGCCGATCCCCATGCCTCCTGTCGCGGAATGCGCGGTGGTATTGCTGAAGGATGACGGAACATTTGTGTACCAGACGCTCGAAGGAGATTTCGACGCGTTCCTGGCGGCGAAAACGCTCTGGGCCTGGTCGACAAAGGGGAAGCGATGAACGATTCGAGCGACCTTACGTTGATCCTTTCCCGCAGAGACGCCACGCTCATCTTGTACGCGATCCGTGCTATGTCGATACAACTTGACAACAACAGTCCTTACCTTATCGAGGCGATCAAAAGTTACGAACGCCAACTTCCCGTTGAATTGAGTCGCATGACCGATCCGGGAATCGAACTGTTCAGGGAAAAGCGCGAGGTGAAGCGATGATCACCATCGACCGGGTCACGCCCAAGAAGACGACGACCGGCAAAACGTACGTGCTGATCGAGGCGTCCGGGCGCACCGTGTCGTCGTGGGACCCGACATGGACGAACTGTGTCGGCCGTGAGGTACCGACTTCCTACCTCTCGAAGGACAAGAAAGGGTACTGGAACCTCCCGGACGTGTCGGTCGTGTTTGCCGTTGATCCTCGTGCGACCGTCCCAGTCGTCCCCCAAGCCCCCAATGGGCTGCAAGCGCGCCAGACCCAAGAGGAGCGCTATGAGATCCTGAGCCGGCAGGTTGCCGAGATCCTGGCAATCTTGAAAGCACATTTCCGGGCATGACACGCAAGATTCCACTCGACGAAATCGCTGATTTTCTCAAAGCCGTGAATCGCGGGTGGATCACGGTTGCACCTGTTGTTCCAATCACGGTTGTCTACCCACAATGGATCGCTTCAAATGGGTGGAAGATTTGCGTGTTCGACGATGCGGGGAGTTGGGACTATATCGAGTGGGTTGAGTCTTCGGATGGACGCCGGAGCGAGTACAAGGACATCTACCCCGACGGTGTGTATGACAATCCTGTGGAGGATGCCGAACCGAACGGCGACGAAGTGGAACGAATCTGGAATTGGAGTGACGCAACATGATCCGCCCCCTTACCGCCCGCCAACAGCAAGTGTTAGCGGTCGTGATGCTGTCGATGGATGTGCACCGCTGCGTCCCGTCGATTCGACGGTTGTGCGAGATGGTCGGGAAGTCGTCGACCGATACCGTCTATCGGACTCTCTTGATCCTCCTCGATAAGGGGTACCTGACTCGACCCGTGGTTCGCCGCGGCCTGTTCGTCCCAACCGCGAAAGCGGACGCGTGGTGGTCGGAGTTCAAGAAGCCTATCCTTCCCGAAAGCACTGAACAGGAACGTGCCGAGATCTGGCGGGCCGACCGGGCGATCGTGGGGGAGGTAGGGGGATGAAGATCGACGCTTTCATCGCGAATAAGATTGAGGCGATGACGGATGAACAATTTCACGCATTTTACCAACGTGTGTCGGGTATTGCGAAAGAGGTTCTCAGTCAAGCGTATTCATTCCGCGTTGCGAAAATTCATGATCGTGAGGTGAACGCGGAACTCAGAAAGCACCTAAAGCCATGACCCGCATCGAGTCTCTCCGGAAACGACTGGCGGCGGCGAGAGTCCGTCCGTTGGACGACGGGAGCGTGTTCATCGGCGACCCACAATCTCCATTGGACATCGAGTTCCTGCGCCACGCCCCCCAAGACCTGCGCGATCTCCTCGAAACACTAGATCGTATCATTCAGTTGACCAAATCCTTCTACGACCGATACGAGAGCGGGCAAGACTCTGACGCTGGCCGACCAAGTCACGTGATCCTCCGAAACATCCACCACATTGCCGTGCATTTATTGTCGGAACGGCGCGTCAGCACATACGACTGGACCAAAGAAACCGTTGAAGGTGACCCGTTGGACTCCCCGGTCGGGGACGAGGGGGCGAAAGGGTGAACGAGAACGGCGATATTGATCGAGTCCGCTCTCGCCTGCGGGCCTTGGTGGGACCTGTGAAACTCACGATGTCGCAGCGGGATTTTGCGAAGAAGGCGGGTGTCTCTCCAGCAACGATTTGTCGGTTCCTGCAGGGGAAGCATCTCAGCGTGCCTGATCTGCTCAAAGTTTGTACCGCGCTCAATGTCGAGTGGAAGTTCGTGGTCAAATGATGGACACGCCATATGAACACAAGCCTGAGAAGCGACGACGGTTCTTGGAATTTCTCGATCGTAAAGGGGCATTGACATGGGAAGAGAGGATCGAACTACACCGATTCCGACGTGAAGACCTTGTGGATGAATTCGAGGATAAAGAACGCGAGAGAGTAAAGTGATGGACCCCGCCCGATGAATGGATTTCTTGATTCGGAATACGCTGAATCCCTTGTGAGTGCATGTAATCGGGTCGCGACAGCGCTTGAGGAATTGGTCCGTGTGAAGACCCCAACCGTGACCGTCTCGTGGAAAGACGGCCAAGAAACCCTCCCGTTGGACAAGGTGGTGTTCCATATCGAACGCCTCCAAGCGGTCAAAGAGGCGGCGGAATCTGGAGATATTTGGCTTCGGGTCAAGGAGGATACCGATCCTAACGGACAAATCCTCGTCAACATCGCATGGTTCAATCAACTTCGCCGGGCCCTCGACCAAGCTAAGGACCCCGCCCGATGACCCTCTTCCTCGGTGCGGTCGTCCTCCTCGCCCTGGCCGGTTGGCTCGCGGTGGGCGCCCAGCTGTGGCAGAGGAAAATGGCCGGCCGATGACGAATGTGTCTCTTGTATCGGGGGCGGCGCACGAGTCTCCGACTACAAGCGCGGCGGGGGGAGAGCCTATCCCTCTCCCCTCGACCGTAGCCCTGGATAGGAGGGCAGATATGCCGAGTCGTATCATCCGCGAGTCCGCACTGACCAGTCCGTCCCTCAACAAACTCTCCGATTTCGCCGAGCGCCTGTGGTGGCGACTGACGGCTGTCGCCGATGATTGGGGTATGTTTGATGCCGATCCGGCCGTGGTGTGCGCCAAATGCTTCCCACTGAGGCAGGATGAGGCCATCCGTGCACAGGTTGTGTCCGCACTTGCACAGCTCGTGTCCGTCCGTGGTATCTCCATGTACACGGTGAGGCGCAGAAGATACGGCCGGTTCGTGAATTGGTCGGCCTATCAACGGACCCCCCGAGGAAAACCAAAGTTTCCAAGCCCTAGAGCGAAGTCCGCCGCAAGTCGCGGCGAGTTGCCGCAGGTTGCCGCAGAATTCCGCGAGTCGCCGCAAGTTGCGGGCTCGAATCGTGAGTCGTTAGTCGTGAATCGTGAATCGTTATACGAGAAACGAGAAACGAGAAACGAGAAACGGGGGTCTGGGGGAGAAACCCCTAACCCGTTTTTATCATCTCAGAAAGAGCGGGAACGAAAAGAGATTCAAGACCGACTCCGGAAGAAAGGGTTGGCTCATTGATGGACGCCCCCTTCGCCTCGATCAAGCGGTTGGTGGCTCGGCCTCGGTTGGCCGGGGAATCGGACGAGGCGCGTCTCCAGTATCTCCGCGAGCTGATCGGCACGGAGGACCGGCCGGGCGGGGCGCAGGCGCATGATTGTCTGGAGTTCATCAACCTGCTGATGACGCGGTGGCCGAGGGAGGGCGAGAAATGAGCCTACGCGAGAAATGGTCATTCACGTTTACTCGAGAGGCATTGCTCAAGGCAGCACGTATCAAGGCGAAGTATCACCGTGAACACGAAGCTGACTGGGCGAAGAAACATTCGCGATGGGATACCGAGATGGGACAAACCGCGAAAGTTGAGGAAGTCCCGATCACAGGAGGGAAGCAACGGATTCTCCGGTACGACACTGGTTTGCAAACGAAAGTTAACGAAGCGTTGAATCGCCGAGACGCCCACAAACGTGATGCTGAAGGGTTCGAACGATGGATACGGGCATTGATGAATACGGATAAAGACGTGACCTTTACGCTGGATGTTGATGACGTAGCGTATTTCGGGCTATGAAGCGTTCCCCCCTCCGCCGCGCCACGCCGCTCAAACGGAAGAAGCCGTTGCGGGTTCGACGCGTGAAGGCGGCGAAGGATGCGGTGTTTGCGCGACAGGTGAAAGAACGCGACCACTGGGAGTGTCAACTCACGATGCTCCATCCGAATCCCTGTCGCGGGCGTATGCAATGCTGCCACATCTTCGGAAAACAGGCGTATCCGCATCTTCGGTACGTGCTGGAGAATGCGCTGACGGGATGTGCGAGCGGGCATCTGTATGGGACCTATCGACCGTTCGAATGGTATGAGTTCGTACGGCAACTGTTGGGTAAGGAAGAATTCGAATCGCTCCGCCGCCGGGCGATGGGCCTGGAGAAAGCGACGGTGACGGGATAATGGCACATACATGTCCTGATTGTGGTTATGTCTGCCATTGCGGTGGTGACATTGACGATATTATCCTCGACGAATTTGACGAACAGTGTGGATGCCGACATTGTCTGACGTGTCAATCCGCCGATGACATCGAAGATTCCGACGATACAGATTTCGACGGCTCCCCCGACGACCGCACGCCCTCGCTCGAGAGTCAACGCCGAGACGCGCTCCGGAGGTGAGGGATGACCATACCGCGAATTGCTATTGAACTGTCATTGGTCGCACAAATGAATGAGAATGTGTCGAACCGAAATCGTTGGTGGCAAGATTATTGGGAGGGACGGCGCATGGTGACGGTGCCGGACAATACGATCGAGATTCAAGGGAATACGGTAACGGCCACTGCGGACGCGTTCCCGAATGTGATCGCGCGGAATCCTGAAATCAAGCGACCGTTCCCCTCGTTCCCGAACCTCGCGCCGAAGGGTGAACCGATCAAGGGGACGAGTTTCTTGGACACCCCAGAACACCGCGCGGACATGATCGCGCGGGACAAAGAAATCAGTCGTACCGTTGATGCGATGATCGCCCGGCGCAACGTGATGTGGGAACCAACCGTCCGCACCTGCATCGCCCGCCTCAAAGCCGCCCGTGCGAAAGAATCGACGAACCGCAACCTCTCGACCTTGTTGGCGGTCGTAGTGAAGGTGCAGAAAGACCTCGAAACCCTTGTCGGGGATGAGTGGAAACACCAGGACGCTGCGGCCGAATCCCAGGTGACGCGCGATGACCGATCGCTGTAAGCGGTGCGGGTGTTATCTCCCGTTTCGAGCGCGACGAGACCACGACCCGTACTGCTCGACCGAATGCTGCCAGCGCGACTACGGCATCAAGGTCGAGGACGGCCTGCCCTACAACCGCCGGATCACCAGGCTCCAACCGAACGAACCGTCCGACCGTTGGAGAGGGATCCCGGCCTTCCCCCAGGATCATCATCCCACAGCCACAGAACCGCCCCCAGAAGGTGTCCCTTGACCCGACCCCGACCTGATCCTCATCCCGCTCTCTTCAGCGACGTTACGGACCTTCTGCGGTTCGTCAACCGCGCCCAAGGCGAAGCCCCCTGGGAACGCCGGCTCAGACTTGCCCTCAAATACGGCACAGCCAACATCCAAACCGGCCAATGTTTCGCCGATCACTCACACCTTGCCCTCGATTACCCGCTCTCCAACACCCAGGGAGGACGGAAACGCCGCCACAAGCAGGAACCCAAGCTCGTCCCGTGGTATCAACGGTTCTGAATGGGAAAACCTGCGTTTCCTCATCATCGCGGTTCGCTCCGCGTTCTCCACACCCGCATCCCGGAAATGCTCTGGTATCGCCTTCATCAACTCGCTATGCTCGAACGCAAACCCGTTGCTCACCTCGTTGCGGTAGGGATTAATCACGTTTTATACCACTCGTCAATAGGGAACGGTTGGCCGCCCGAATACCTCAAGCCCCCAACGGTTACAACAGCCCAAACGACCGCATAAAGTGGGCGGGTTGGTATCAACCGTCCAGCCTGTTCCGCTGCGTGTGATAAACTAGCGCCGCAGGCGTCATTTCCCCATGAAAAAGGCCCTTCTCGGAGACATTACCGACCAGGAAGTTGTCTATGTCGCCTCCCTCAGGCAGTTTCTGGCGACCGCCATGCTGGAGGGGTTCGACCAGAGGGCGTTCAGGCGTTTGTTACGTACCGTCGCCACCCCTGAGGCCATCCAGCTCTGGCTCGAAGGGCAGCAGGTGCTCAGCATGGCCGTCCAAGAGCGCGCCCTGTCCTTGGGCCTTACAGCCAGCGCTGAGAAGTCCCCCAAGCTGATCGACGTCGCTAGGCGTGTGGCCGAGAACGTCCTCGATCGGACGAGAGGCAGGCCGACAGAGCGCGTAGCTGTGGCGTCACGCATCAGGATCGAGTTCGGGGGCCTGGATCCGACGCTCCTGCCCGCCCAGACCGGCACCGTACCCCCGGGGGCGGGTGGGCGGAACGGACGTACCCGCACGCCCGCAAAGTTGACCTCCATTTCGGGTAGTATCACTCCCGATGAAGATAGTATCACTTCGGGGGAAGAAAGTGCTACTAGTATCACACCAGAGGGAGGAAAGTGATACTATTCCCGAGGGGTGATACTAGTGGGGAAGGTGAATCTGATACTACGATTGCCTGAGGAGTTGCACGCTCGGTTGGTTGAGGACGCGTTAGCGGAGAAGCGGAGTTTGAACGGGTACATCATCGGCTTGCTTGAGGGGCGAGGAGGACACCCCGCGTCAATCCCGTCGCCTGAAGTGGTACACCCGCACGAGGTGGTTCCGGTCATGACCCCGGTGGACGAGACATCGCACGGGATTCCCGAATCGGAGCGGTGTCCGAAGTGCGGGTTGATGTGGCGGCGGGTGGAGAAGGGATTCCGAATCTGTACGAACTGCGGGACAAAGCAGAGGGCATGATGGATGCCTTGAACGGGGATCTTGCGGTCCGGATCAAGCGAAAGCACCAGGAAGCCCAAGAGCGGCGGGCGATGTTAGCGTTACAGCGGGAAGAGGTCGGGCGGGCGATCGATCGGCTCCACAGCCAGCGGCGGACGTTGGAGGGGGCGATCGCGCAGGCGGACGGGGAAGTGAAAGCGCTCGAATCGATCCTCCAGGGAGGGTAACATGCCGTTCTATTTGGATTACAACACGTACGGTGGGGTCGTGATCCAACCCGGTGCGTCTCAGCGGGGGTTGATCGTGCAACTTGCTGCATCTCCGACCCAGGATGCGGTCGATGTGATGAACAGCGCGAGCACGATCCTGTATAGCGTCCAGAACCAGGGCCACCTGGTCGCTGGGGGAAGTCAGGTGACAGCCACCACGTTGGCGGCGTTGGGGACCGCCCCTCCGGCGGTAACGGTGACCACGGGATCAACGGACGCACGCGGAAGCTTCACGTTTGGAACAGGGACGGCCCCGACGACCGGGAACGCGGTGCAGATCGTGTACGCGACAGCGTATGCGACAGCGCCCTATGTGGGGATCTCGGTCTCGGGCACGTCAGGGGCCGTGGGGATCGCCGGGGCGTTCGTGTCAGTGTCGGCGACGACCGGGTTTACGGTGGCCGTCGCCACGACCTTGGGGACGAGCGTCGGGGGGACCGTGTACGGGATCACGTACTGGGTGATCGGATGAAGACGCGGCGAGGTCCGGAAGCGGTGCGGGGGGTCCGCAAGGATCCTCCGACCGAATCTGGGGCCGGGGTAAAGACGACGCAGGAAACGTGGAAGTCGCGGAGGACGGACATCGCCCTCTCCATCGATGAGCGGGGACACGCGCACCAGAAGCAAACCAACGAGATCGAGAACCAGCCGTACACGATCGAGGACGTGACGAGGGAGCACACGGAGGGCCAATGATCTTCGGCCGGAAGCCACTCAGCGGGAAAGCCACGTTCGGGGTCATCGTGTTCACGGTGATCGAGACGATTGTCCTCACCGTGTGGTTGATGTTCGCGCTCCAGAAGAATGTGGTCGGTGCGGTGCTGAGTCTCTTGGTGGGATTGTTCGTCGAGCATTTTATCGCCACTCAGGTCGGTCAGCAAGATCAGTGAGTCCGTCCGTTGCCGATCTCCAATCGACCGAAAAGGTCGTCACCCTCCCGTTCAAGCCGTCGAGCATCCCGCAAGCGGCGTACATCCACACTGACGGCCCGACAGCAGCGTTTGTTGCTGGTGTTGGAGCTGGCAAAACTACCGCGCTATGCCTCCGAGGATGGCTTCTCAGTTGGCGTTATCCGGGAAACCGAGGCCTTTTTGCTCGGTACTCGTACGACGAACTCCGGGACTCGTTCATCCCGACGTGGAAGAAGGTCATCCCCCGGGAATTGATGATTAACCCGGACGTCTTAGATCGGAAGGATCTCGCGAGTCAAGTATTGCTCGTTCACAGTGAAGATGGGGACCGACCGAGCGAGATCCTGTTCCGGAACCTCGAGGACCCGCACAAGTTCGAGAGCTTGGAGATTGGGTGGGTGGGCGTCTCGCAGGCGAACGACCCGAAGATCACCCGCAGAATGTGGGATACCTTGAACGAACGTCTCCGGTGGCCGGTCGCGTTCCAGTTTGCCTTTCTTGAAGCGAACTATGGGGGGAACGCGTCCGAGGGCGGGTGGATCTGGGACATCTTCGTCGATAAGAAGCAGGGGATGTTGTATGAAGCGTCCTCGATGGACAACTGGGACAATCTCCCAGAGGATTACAAACAGCGACTCGCGTCCATGCCCGAGCTTCGGAGGAAGCACTCGGTGTACGGGTCGTGGGACCCGCTCATTGATGTCCGCGGGATTCCCGTCTACCCGGAATTCAAGCTCGGCGTCCATACTCCCGAAGACGGAGAGCAGGGAGACGTCCGGAAACAAATCACGTCAGATCGCCCCGTGATTCGGGGAATCGACGTGCCGGGGCCGGGATCGTGTGTGTGGGTGCAGATGGATCGGAGAGGCCGGCTTCTCGTTGGGCATGAGTTGGTGTTCGACAGCGCGATTGGGATTGCCGAGTTAGCCGATACGATCCAATCGGAAAGCGCCACGTTCTTCCCCGGATGTTCGTTTGTCGATTACGTGGACCCCGCGGCCTTCCGGGTCGAGCAGACCTCCGGGAAATCCTGCGCGCATATCTTGTTCGAGAAAGGCATCCGTGTTCGGCCGGGTCCCACGCAGATCGAGGTGAGGACGCAGGCGGTCAAGGACTGGCTCACCATGATGGTCCGCGGAGAACCGGCCTTTGCGATCGACCCGGGGTGCCACCGGCTGATCGGAGGATTCCAAGGCGGCTATTTCCTCGGTCAGATCGGGAGCACCCCCGGGCGGTACACCCCGACCCCGATCAAGAACGACTATAGCCATGTGCATGATGCATTGCAATATGCGTGTTCCGGGGTCGTGAAGCTGCAGTACGCGAAAGAGGTCGAGGTGGAAGTCGACACGGACTTCTGGCTCGGGAAGCTCCACCATTAGGAGGACACGATGGCATTGACTGTGGTCGTTCCCTACAACACGCAATACAATCTCGCAGGCGTCATTTCCCCGCAGGCCCTCAAGTACGCCTCGCTCCAGGGTGATTCATCCTACCCGAACGGCGGGTATGCCGTCTCGACGAGCACGTTCACGTTCTCCCAGCAGATCCAGGGCGTGCAATCCCTTCAGGTCACGACTGCGAGCGCGCCGTGGATCGTGGTCTGGGACGGAGCGTACAGCACATTCCGGTTCTTCAAGACGCCGACCGTCACCTCGACCGCGATGATCGAAGCGACGAGCGGGCAGAATCTCTCGACCATCACGGTGAACGCGGCCGTGTTCGGATTCTGAAGGAGGTTCTCGTGGAACAGCCCTATACCTTTCCAGGTGTCAGCATCCGCCGGTTCTTTACACCACTCGCCGATCAATCGGTCGTGATCGAGGACGGGGACGTGCGGATCGAGATCACCGGGCTCACCCCGCTCCCCGACGGCAGCGAGTATTTCCTGACATTGGCCGCGACCCCGGTGAAAGCGCCCGGGGAATCGCATCAAGGATAGGAGGATCGTATGGCGCTGACAATCACCGAAACAGGGACCGGCGGGAATCTCGCCGGAGTGTTTTCGTCGATGAATACAAATTACATGCTGATCACCGGGGATGCGAGTTACCCGGCCGGCGGATATGCCGTGACCACCACCTCGTTGGGATTCTTCCAGAAAATCCTCGGAGCGTTCGGCACCAACGGGATGGCCGGCGGGTACAATCTCGTCTTCGATTCTGTCGCGAACACGTTGCGCGTCTATACGTTTCCCGCGTCCAAGACGGGCGGCATGACCGAAGTGGCGACAGGGACGAATCTCACCGCACTCTCGCTGCAGTTCGTCGTCCTCGGGTACTGACATGAAGAGCGAACCCCGGAAACTGGATCATCACACCGTCCTTCATCCCCAGGTGACCACCTTGTCCGGGACGCCATCAGGGTCCACCTACGAATTGGAGAGTACCGCAAGTGACGGGCGTGTCCTGGTCCGGGCGAAGAAGGCCGGACAGAGCGATACGCTCCGGTGGACGACCCAGGACGAACTGACGGATTGATGCGGAAGCTCTCCCCCTCACAGTACGGCCAGATCCGGACCTACGTGCGCGCGATGTTCGACATGGGCGACACCGCGATGAGTGCTCGTTCTTCCGCGTGGCAGAAGGTCGAGGAACGGTATCGGGCGTTCGTGAACCCCGCGTCCACGCATCCCCAGTCCGGGAGACAGACATACCCGTGGGAAGAGACGGTCGTGATTCCCTATTCGTATGCTCTGTTGCAGGCCAAGGTCGCCTACTGGTACACGCTGTTCAGCGCCCAACTCCCGTTCATGCAGGTTCAGGACCCGAGAGGCGAAAACCTCAAGGGCGCGGACGCGATGGAATTGGCCCTCGAACACTACAACCGCCTCCAGAAATCCAATCTCATCCTCTATGGAGCTCTCCTGGACGCCGGGAAGTACGGCATGGGGGGCGGAAAGGTCCTGTGGGAAACGACAACCGAGATGCGGACCCGGACGATCCGCCAGCCTGCCACGCTCGCCGGGATGAATCTCGGGATGACCGAGAACCAGATCAAGGAAGAAGTCACCACGTACGACGGTCCGAGAACGACGCTCTGGGACCCGTGGCTCATCACGCCCGATCCGAGAGTCCCATTGTGGCGGCAGAACGACGGCAACATGATCGGGGAATCGATGTTCGTCTCGTGGTACAGACTCCAGGAGCATCGGGACGACCCGTACGTGAACCTCGATGAGGTCCCCCGGTGGACGTACCAGGATGCCCTGGCTGTTGCGCGGTCGAGTTACCGCCTGAAAGTGATGGGTCTCCCGAACTACTTCGACTTCCAGGCGACCCAATACGACAAGGGGTTCGTGTTCCTGGAGCAGTTGTGGAGCCGGATTCTCCCGAGCGATCTCGATCTCGGGCCGAACAAGAAAGATGAACGTCCGGAGATGTGGCTGTTTACGCTCGCCAACCGAGACACGGTGATCCAGGCCGAACCGGTCGAGGACATGACGAAGTTCCCATACTGGTTCATGGAGTCCTCGTCCGACATGCACTCAACGATGAACCCGGGCGACATGGAAATCTTGCAGCCTCTGCAAGACTTCCTCGATTGGATCTTCAACAGCCACATCGAGAACCGGCGCAAGATCATGAACGATATGCTGGTCTACGATCCGCAGCGGATCAACATCAAGGATCTCACCAGACCCCAACCGGGTAAACTGATTCCGCTCCGTCCGGAGTTTTACGGGACGGATGTGAGCCAAGCGATCAAGCAACTCGAAGTGCAGGACGTGACCCAAGGGAACTTGCAAGATGTCGCGATGATCTTCGACCTCATGCAGCGTGTGTCTGCGGCCTTGGATGCGTTAATGGGTGTCCCTTCCGCACGACGGAGGACCGCGACCGAATCTGCGGGCACCATGCAACTCGCCGCGAACCGACTCAAGGTCCACGCGCAGTTGATGAGCGGCATGGGGATCGCCGAGTGGGCGAACCTTCAGATGCGATTGCTTCAGCAGCACCTCACCGAAGCGCAGTTCGTCCAGATCGTGGGGTCGCGACACTCCCAGGAATACGCAGGCTTAGCCGAAGGGAGCATCGTGAAGGTCGATCCCGACGAACTCCAAGGGGAGTGGCAGTTCCAGATTCACGATGGGAGTATGCCCCTCGATCCTGTCCGAACTGCCGAAGTGTGGAGAGAGATTCTCAAGGACGGGATGCAGGTGCCGGATCTCTATCAGCAACTCGACCCCTTGAAGATCTTCGAGCGCGGTGTCCGACCTCTCGGAATCCGGAGCATCGAAGACCTCAAGCGTTCGAAACCGCTCGTCATGCCGGACCAACAGGTGGCCGATGGTGTCCAACGAGGAAACCTTGTCCCGGCTGGAGGCCCAGGTGGCCCAGCAGGCGGAATCGGAGGCCCGAATGGTGGGGGCCGTCCGCCGGCTCCAGCAATCCCCGGACTGGCTCGTCCTACGTGAACTCTTCCAGACGCATCGCAAAGTCCGGGAGACCGACCGCAACAACTTAGGTCGGCCCGGGAAAGCGAGCAAAACGGACGCGGAATGGCGGAGCGAGTTTAACTACTTGCAAGGCATGATCGACGGCATCTTCCTGTGCGAGCAGTTGCCCGACACGATCCTGGATTCGATCGAATCGAAGGAGGGTGAGAAGGCATGAGCACCGAGTTGGATCAGTTGCTCGAACCGAAACCGACTGACCCGCAACCGCAGGGAGAAACGCTCGAACAGAAAGTCGGCCGGGTCCTCAACGAAAACGCCGATCTCGCGCGTCGGTATCAGGAACTTGAGGCGCGGGTCGCGAGTCAATCCCAACCGAAGCAGCTTGAACCGACCCGGGACGAAGCCGACAAAGGGTGGTCGGACTGGGCGGGGAAGGTTCGTCGAGAAGCCGGAGACGACCAGACGTGGCTCGCCGATCCCGGGACCGCCGTCGAACGGGCGATCAAGATCGCCGGGAAAGACCTGACCGAGCACGTCACCAAAATCTCCCGTCAGGAAGCGCTCAATGCGGCGGGCGCGATGCGGGCCGATATGGAGTTCTCGTCCTACTACCCTGATCTCATGGGGACCGAGATGGGGAGCGAAGCGGTGAGGCGAGCGATCCTTCAGGTGCGCGGCGATACGAAGTTCCAGCAGGCGCTCTCTCGCCCCGCGACTCGTCCGAAGGCATTCCAGATGATCGCGAAGGCCGCCAAAGCCATGATCCCGGGGAGCCCGCAGGTCGAGGAAGAGGAAGAGCCTCTTCCCGCTGCTCCTCCGCGACGGAAGGGTGTCTACGCCGAAACGGGCGGGCGGATTACGGCGGTGGGACCGCAACCGATCAACGAGGATCGAGATACCAAGCTCAGGCAGGACATGCACGACTATCTACGCGGCAAGCGATCGGGTGGTTCGGTAGAGTAGCACGACCTGCTCGTTGTTTCCTGCTCCTTCCGGGGAGCCGGGGTCCTTCCGGGGATCGCCGCGAGACACAAGAGCGGTCACACATCACCGGAGGTGACGTATGGCGATCTTGGGTTTACGCGGGGCCGGTTCCTTCAACGTGGACGACCCGCGCGGCGAGCGTACCCAAAACTGGCGCGAGGAAATTCTTTTTCTCCACCCCAACCCCGCGCCGTTGACGGCGTTCCTGACGCGGTTGGAAAGCGAACGTACGACCGACCCGCAGTTCAATCGCCTCTAGAGGAACATAGGAGGCTCCGGTTGAACTCAAATCCTGCGGTATGCTGGAATATCCTAAAGCCTTTCCCACCTATGGGTGATAGCGGAAAGGATGCGACAATGGACAATCAGCAGGCAACCCCGGTTGATCTTTCGTGGATCGCGTGTTTCTTGGATGGAGAAGGCACAATTTCGATTGCCGTTAATCACATGAAGCGGCAACGAAATGCGCAAGCGGGTCAATGGATGCGTCCACAGATAGATGCGCACAATTGTGACCTTCGTTTAATCGAACACGCGAGAAAGATTTTCACGAAATTAGGATGCGTTCCCTACGCATTGACTGTAACACCATCAAATGGTCGTGCGCGGAAAGCATTCTCCGTGAGAATCCAATCCTTGACGGGTGCGGCACAAGTGTTGCCGCCGATCATTCCCTATCTCGTTGCGAAGACAAAACAGGCGGAATTAGTTTTGGAATTTTGCCAACGTCGATTGTCTTCAAAAGCGAGAGGACGCTATCACCCGTATGGACCACGAGAGATTGCGATCATGGAAGAAGTACATTTGTTGAATCGCCGGGGAGTCCTCAGAGGCCATGAGCAGGACACCCTTACGGGTGAAGATATGGTCCAGGCCACGAGCGAAAGCCGTGGGTAAACCTGTGGTTCGAAGAAGCCACTCCAGTTCAAAGGGTATTCGTCTCGACCAGCTATAGCGCAGCCGCGACCTCCATCGTGGTGGCGACCGGCACGAACGTCACGGATCTCGTGATCTTCAAGCCGGGGCATGTGCTCATGGACGAGCAGACCTTGGAGACGATGCTCGTGACCGCGTTCGATGGGGTGTCGACATTGACCGTCGTGCGCGGATTTGGGTCGGTCGCGGCGGCGTCGATTGCCTCGACTGATGCGCTGGTGATCGTGGGATCAGCGTTCGCGGAAGGGGCGGGGTATGCCACGAGCATTCAGTGGCAGCCGAGCGCCCCGTTCAATTACACGCAGATCTTCAAAACGTCCTTCAGTTTGACCGGGACGGCGCTCAAGACGTATCTCCGGACCGGCGACCCGTACACGCAATCCCGGATTCGGGCGCTCCGCGACCACTCGGTTGAGATGGAGAAGGCGTTCATCTTCGGGCAGCGGATCTCGACGACCGGGACGAACGGGCAGGCGCAGCGGACGACCCAGGGGGTCATGAACTTCATCTCGACGAACATCACCGACTTCGCGGGGACGGTCACGGAAGCGACGTGGGATAACACGCTGGAGCAGATCTTCCGGTTCGGGTCGGACGAGAAGCTCCTGCTGGCCGGTGGGGTCGCGATCAACGTGCTGAACCAGATGGCGAAGAACAAAAACACGATGAACACCGTCCCGCTCGATGAGACGTACGGGTATCGGTTGATGGAGTACGGGACGCCGTTCGGCACGTTTTTCATCTACAAGCATCCGCTCCTCAGTACGAACCCGACGTTCCAGAGTTGGGGGGTCGTACTTGATCTCGACCGGCTCAAGTACCGCCCGCTCCGGGACACGGCCCTCCAAGAGAACGTGCAGAACCCCGGGGATGACGTGCGGATCGATCAATTCCTCACGGAGGCGGGGCTAGAAGTGCACCATGAACAGACGCATGCATTATTAAAGAACATGAAGGCATATACCGCTTAAGTTATTTACTTTCTCCGCCTAATGTGTTGATATTGGGTGGGGGTGAGAACGATGAGCGATACAAACAGGCAGTCGGCGCTTAGGTTCTGGGCACAGTTCACGTCTGGACAGCGAAAGCAGATGATCGCAGCAAGAATGAAAGGACATGAGCATCGACTGACATCCGAGGATTGTCGTGCGGGTGGTGGTCGTTCTGTTGGGAAATTCGGCAGAATGGCTTCGGATCGTGCTCCTTCAATTTCTCCAACCATGCTTGATATTGCTTGGGCGGCAGGGATTATTGAAGGAGAAGGGTGCATCGCCAAAAGCCAAAAGGGATATGAACGCGTGCACGTAGGACAAAAACATCGATGGATTCTCGATCGTCTCCAAATGCTTTTTGGGGGTCGCGTCGGAATCTATCGACACCCAAGCACGAGAATGTATTTTCAATGGCAACTGAGCGGTCCTCGCGCACGCGGGTTGCTCTACACGATTTTCACATTTCTCTCGCCCCACAAGAAGAATCATGTCCGCAAAGCCCTTGGGCATGCAGAGCACTTGGCTGTATCTTAGGAGGTAGCCAATCATGCCAGCATTCACGGTTGACCGGAACGCGCAACTCGCCCAGAAAGGTGGGGGTGGGTGGGATCGGGTCCGCTACATCACGATGACCGGGGATACGACCACCTATCAAACGAACGGTATCCCGGTCAGCACGGCCACGCTCCAACTGCCGGTATTGATCCGAGGGATGTTCGCGATGGCGACCTCGGGGGCGGTAACGCTTGTCGCGGGGTTCGATGTGTCGAGCTCGACGATCCGGCTCTACCAGGCAGGGGTCGAGTTGGGGGCAGGGAACAGCACAGCCTTCACCACGGGGAACGTGATCAAATTCATGGTCTTCGGGTACTGACCCATGAGCACGTTCAACGCGATCCTGATCAAAGCGACCACGGCGACGACGGGGGTCCAGGTCCTCACTGGGCTCCCCGCGCCGGCAAATGTCACCACGGTCCTCCTCTGCGCGGGGGTGTTCGACGCGACATTCCAGGTGTTCGGGACGATCGGGACGACCGCGAACATTAACGTCGAATACACGGTGGACCCCGCCTACAAAGCGGATGTGACGGCCGGATTGTCGAACGTGTTCGTGAAGGTCGGCGTGCTCACGGCCGCGGCCCCGTATCTCTATCAGGCGGGGCACATCCACGCGCTCCGGATCAACGTGACGACGATCAACGCGAACGACAACTGGGGGATCGCGTGGATCTACTCGGATAAGAGGTGAGTAATGTCATATCTGTTCGTCAGCACGAATGCCGGTCGATGTTTTTGCGGTCAGATGATCCACCTTGCTTGTTGTTGGGTCTATCCGCATTCTGATGGTCGCGGTGAATCTTCGCAAACCACTTGTTCTCCGAAATGCGCTGGCAAGGCATGGAAGGCATACATTGAATGGAGGAGGACAAGGTATGGAAGTCATTAGTCATCGGTTCATCTGTAACCGCTGGCCTCAGTATCGGGTGTGGGATCATCGGACGAACCGTCCGTATCAGTTCAAGGACGGCGCACTCGACACCGACGACGAGGGCGCGCAGTTTATCCGCTCGCTCTCGAATCTCTACCCCCGGTTCATCATGGACGGGGATCTCTCGGGTCCGGCGCACGGAGAAGTCCCGAAGGATTTCTCGCCCGTTCCGAAGGTCGAGGAGATCCACTACTGCTCGGACTGTGACAAAGCATTCCGTACCGCAGGGTTGCTCCGGAACCACAATCGCATGAAGCATGGAGGCGAGACTCATGGCCACGAAGAAGGTAGCCCAGCACGGGGCTGAGCCGCTCGGGATCGGGCACGGGCATCACACGCCCAAGAGTACCGGGTCGGCCACGCACATTCACACCCCGCACAGCCACGACAGCGAATATGCGGCGTCGGCGTCCTCGCAACCGAACCCCGTTCAGCACGGGTATCCGGCGACGAAGAGCGGACGCGGGGATAAGGCGGGCGGTGGGAAGGGGAAGCACACCCCGAGCCGGTTGGGGAGCGGCAAGGTGAAGTAGCGTGGCGCGGGGGAGCAAGGCGAAGAGTAAGATCCACAAGGTCATGAAAGAGTTCCAAGGCGGTACGCTCCACAGCGGCTCGAAGACTGGTAAGAAGGTCACGAACCGCAAGCAGGCCATCGCCATTGCGCTGAACCAATCGCGGAAGAAGGGGAAGAAGCGCTACGGCTAGATGGCAACGTTCGGCGCGATCCAAGAACGCGTAAGGAACCTCCTCAAGCGGAACGTCTTCTACGCCCCCGATGGGACGGACGTGACGACAACCGCCGTCCCTGCGTTTGTGAACTTTGCCCTGACGGCGATCCAGCGGTTCATCGTCATCAAGCAGGCGGTGGAAGTGACGACCTCGTTCACGATCGGGCCGTCGAATCACCCGTACAACATCACGACAATCGCTCCGCCGATGCGGTACGAGTACGACCTGTGGGCGTCGAGTGCGGGGTTGTCGGGGACGGCCGCGGCACCCTTGAAACGGTACACGGACATCCGGAGCTTCCATCGGGATTTCCCACCGATCTTTACCATTGGGACCACAACGGCGACGGTGCCAGGCGCGCCGTTACCGGGTCCCCCGCGAGCGTTCGTCATCTTCAACAACCAGATCAATCTCGGTCCTACGCCGGATCTGTCGTATACGTTCGTGCTCGATTACGTGCAGACGTTGCCGGCACTTGTGAATGCCGCTGATACCAACTGGTTCACGATCAATGCGGACGATGCGGTCACGTATCTCGCGTGCGGGGAAGCCGCCGCATGGCTTCAGGAGGACCAGCTCCTCCAACTCTATACGGGTCCTCCGGGGAACGATCCGGGGGCGATGCCCGGGGGTCTAGCAGGAGCCAAGATCCGCCAGGTGCTCCGGACGTTGAGGGAAGAGGAAGTCGCTGAAGGGGACCTAACCGCGCAACTCTGGGGGTAGACTATCCCGTCTAACACTCCGTACGGTCTCCATATTCCCGTTGGTACCGACTTGGCCGTGAACGCCATCGAGGACTCGACCAATCCCAACATCCTCGATGCGGCCGCTGGGCACGTCTGGCAGTTGAACGCCGGATCACCGACCGAAGAGGTGTGGGTGACGGTCAACGCCGTCCTTGTCGGTGGCGTGTGGCAGGCGAAGGCGATCGCTCCTGCGCGGGCGATCCAGTTGAAATCCGTCGATGGGTCGATGAACGAATACTACACCGCAAGTGTCTCAGCAGGAGGGACGATCTCCTGGGGCGCGGCGGTTATCTCGGTCACGTCAGCGGGGAACGCGACCTTAGCCGGGTCGGCGACGATCACCGGCCCGATCACCGCGAGTACCGCCACCATTACCGGGCAAATCTCGGCGAGTGGAAACTCCTCGACCTTGAAAGCCCCTACCGTTCAAAAGATCACGGCGACCGGAACGTACACGACCGCACTCAATGCCCGTGCGATTTGGGTGCGGATCGTTGGCGGGGGTGGCGGTGGACTCTCTGCTGGAGCAGCCGCGGCAGGTGAGGGTGGGGGGAGCGGTGCGTACTCCGAGAAATTGATCGCCGTACCCGTGACAACGTACGCCGTCACGATTGGTGCGGGCGGAGCGGGCGGGAATCCTGGTGTGAACGGCGGCGCGAGCGCATTCGGATCGGTCATCACGAGCGTTGGCGGTGGTGCGGGTGCTGTGGCAGGTCCCGCCGCTGGTGGTGCGGGAGGAACCGCAGGAACTGGAGGCGACCTCAACATTGCCGGTAACCCTGGAGGCGGATCAGGAACGGCATCGGTTGGTGCCAATGGTGGATCATCCGTATTCGGCGGGGCCGGAATCGCCAGTTCTGCCGCTCCAGCAGGTAATGCAACGGCGAATAGTGGGTCGGGTGGGGGTGGGGCTGGAAACAGTGGGACAGGCGGAAACGGTGCCGATGGTGTCTGTATCGTGATCGAGTATTACTGATGCCGAGCACCTACTCAGAATTCAAGTTCGACTCGTTCATTGGCGGCCTGAATACCGACCTCGACGGGGAGATGCTTCCGAAGCACTTCCTTGCGGACGGAAAGAACCTCCAATACAACTCAGCGATCCTCTCGAAACGTGACGGCCATCAATTGTTTGGCCCGGTGGCACCGTTTGTCGGAACGGCCAACGGGATCTTCGTCTTCCGGAAATCAAATGGACAAGCCTTCCTTCTCATGAAAACCACCTCGAAACTCTACAACTACAGCGCGGCAGGGAACGTGTGGCTCGATATTACTCCCTTGGCGGTGTCACCGTCTGCGGTCGGGGTCGCTCCGCAATTCGTCACATGGAACGATAAGGTCTACGTCACCGACCTCACGAACCCGATCATGACGTGGGACGGGGTCGCCGCGACGGCTTCGCTGATCACCGGGAACGGCGCTCCTGATTGGTGTACTTCGCTCCGACCGTTCGCGTCGTACCTGTTTGCCATGCGTCCCCAAGTGGCCGGAGTCTTCTACGGGTTCCGGGCGATGTGGAGCGATTTCCTCGATGCGACAAAATGGAACACCGGACAAGCGGGTGCCGTCGATCTGAGCGATACCGAGGAGCAGGTCCAAGCGGCCGACGTGTTCGGTCGCTGGATGGCGATCTACAAGCAGCGGAGCATCTACAATACCTCGTTCATCGGGCTCCCGGTATTCTTCGACTTCCGCCGGCTCGATACACCTGGTGTGTTAGCGCGGCGCACGCTCGTCCGCATCCCGAACCTTGGACTGTTCGCGCTCGGCCCGGACGATGTGTACGTGAACGACTCGACCCAGGCGCGACCGATTGGGAAACCCATTCGCCAGCAATTGTTCAGCAACCTCAACTATGCGGCCGTGGATTCCGCATTCTCGTTCGTCCGGCCGGATCTCGGACGTGTGTACCTCAACGTGCCGTTCGGGAGTGCGGCGACCCCAGACACGACCTTCGCGTACTCATACCTCGACGGTCAGTGGATGCCCGACGGTCCGTACCCATAACTTGTGGCGGTTTTCGAAGAGGATCTCTGGGGAGCGCTCCTTCAGCCACCTCCGGTTCCGACGGGCGTGCCGTCCGTGCTCAGTCTCAGGGGCCTGGGTGGGACGTTCTCGGCGGACGACGAGCTCATCCCGCAACCGGTCGCTGTTGCGACAGGGATCTTGGCCGGGGCGTATGTCGAGTTCACGACCAACCTGCTCGTGAGCCAGATGACGCTCCCGGTCTCGGCGTACACATCCACCTTGCAGGCACTCGGTCTCCAATCGCAGCGGAAGATCCTTATCACGAACGGGACGAACGTGTTTCAATTCTCGCCAGGGGTCGCGAACGACTACAACAATCTCGCGATCGCGTCATCGTTCACGACGGCGAAGACTCCATTGGCGGTCCGGCCGGACGGCTCGGTCGTCCCGGTCACGGTGTTCGGCATCAAGATCACAGCCGACAACCTCATGGGGACGCTATCTGTGACGCTTGGTGCTTCGATCGGAGATGGGATCTATACATTGTATGGGCCATTCTTGGTGTCCTTTACCTCAACGATGTCGATCATCATCCCGTGCGAGGTCTATGGCGAACGATTCTTCGTCACTGGCGCGAACTCGAACCTGAACGAATCATTCGACATCAAGCAACTGAGCCTACTATATCGAGTGCGTGGACGGGTGTGATTCGTGGCGCAACATGTGGATCCAATCCTGCTTCCCACGGTGCCCGTTGAGGTTACCGACCAACGAACCCGAGATTACTTCAATCAACTCCACAGCGCGCTCCAGGCGTTCTGCGACAATGTGTTCGTCACGATCAACAACGGGTTGGTCCCATACTACGTGTTGGCGGTCAACCAGAACGTCACAGCCGGGGCCGTTGCGTTCGTGGAAACCATCTCTCCTCCACTTACGACAGCTACCGTGTATAGCGCGACCGTGACGCCCAACTGGCTCACGACATGGTCAATTACGAATGCGACGACCGGATCGTTTTCCATTAACTTTGGGACGCCAGCCCCAGCACTTGTGGGATCCACTTCGGCTCAGGTGAGCGTGATCGTTTGGCTCAATCATCTCCAATAGCCCTCACCTGCTACCGGAGCCGTGCGGGTCTCGCCGAACTCCGGATGACGGGGTTGCTCGATGAGGTGCTGAATGTGCCGTTGCTCCCGACCGATATTGAGTGTCTCCTCTCGCACCCGGACGGGATCTGTGTCATCGGGTATGTCGGAGATCAACCCATTGGTTACATCGTGGCGCAGTTGCACGGTCCAGGACGCGGGGAGAAGCATCTCTTTATCTTTCAGGCGTACACGAAGGGGCATCCGAGTTGGAGCAAGGTTGCATCGGAGTTCTTGGTGGACATCGCGATCCAAGCGAAGTGTGACGCGATCAGCACGACCGTCCCTCCCAATGTGGCGACTCTCTTGACACGGAGGTACGGGTTCACGCCGGTCGGGGTGCATCTGACGAGGAGGCTTACGCATGGCCATTAATCCGCAATCCAATCAGGGGATGGGCGGCATGAACCCGTGGATGTTCATGCTGCTCCCCTTTCTCCAGCAGATGTTCGGGGGTGGGGGCGGCCCATTCGCGCAGACCGGAATGGGGGGGATGATGGGGGGCGGCCTCCCGAGTCTGTCGGGACAATCCGTCCAGCCGCCTCCGTC